>QQTW01000516.1_pt1 | contig 24165 bp, 26 predicted proteins | sample 1904831 | NCBI WGS metagenome assembly QQTW01 (sample SAMN09435610, study PRJNA476489) | Subsurface metagenome, whole genome shotgun sequencing project. | reverse complement strand
TAAGAATGAGAAAGGTCTTCTAGATCTGTCAGGGCCGGGAGCAGCTGTTCATGATCCTGCTGTCCGTATCCCTTGACTTGATGGACGATGTCAGCGTAAGAGGAGCTTTCAGCGATGGAATCTGGCAGAGGCCGAATCGGCTGCTGAGAGCCGGAGTCTTCATGAGCAGGGATAGAACGATCTTCGGGCTCAGGCTCGAAACCAACAAGATCGGAATCATCCATGATGGTCAAGCCGGACGGAATAGCGCCATCATCCTGGGGCTCGGGTACGTTCAGCCGCGCTTCTTTCACGCCGGTGGCGAGGTTCATCCGGACATGGAGGCCCGGTGGAAGATCCTGATGATCTTGTATCTCCTGGAAGTGCTCTGTCGGCTGGAAGATACGAGGGTAACAGTCATGGTTTGTGTTGCAAATGAGTTCGCTGGAGGCTTTGGGTGAAGGGACGGCAGCTTGGGCCCAGATGAGAGCTGAGAATGGCAGCAGACACGCGAGGGACTTGCAGGAAGGCAACATGATAGACAGCTTTTCAAGCAACGTCGTCAGAGACAAACGGCTGCAGTTTTGAGAGTACTCGCAAAGAAGTCAAGGATCAAGTACTCCGTCTGTCTGGATGGATAGCGAGGGCGATCAGCGGACACCTCCAGGCCATCGAGAAAGTCGCGGTATTGATATGTCGCACTTGTTGCAGCCTACTCTGTGTCATTATTGTTTGACGTGCTTGAGATGTGATCTATCTGTCCTTTCCACAAGCTATTGGTGTCATCCTGAAGCCGAGTACCCGGCGGGCTTACTAAGCGAACTCCGTGTAGCGCAGATAGTTTTGTAATGGGCATCAAGGTTTTGAAGAGTTACCGAAGCACTTTCCACAGGTTTATACGAGGCTCAGCACAGTGCCTTGGGCATTCGTTGGCTGGGAATATAATTTTGATTCAGACTTCGTTGTCCCAAAACGGCTAAATAGCCGTCTCGCTTCATCCCAGGCCGTACATTGACGGTAATGAAAGAACAAAGTAAGGTAGAATCCTTCCCCGAAGGACCATACACAGACACACGCGCGAATCGCCGCCAACGCCAGTGGACCGACCGAGCCGCTTTGGACTTTTTCCAAGGACTTGGACTGATGCAAGCCTCGATATCTTTCCCCTTTTCGCTCAAAATGAAACCTCGAGATGAGATCGAAAAACAGTAAGTCACTCCGCCATCATTATCATTATGTGTGGGGTGGAGGCCAGGACGAAATGAAATGGCAAAAACAAGTCGCGTTGTTCCGGCTTCGCGTGATGGTGGAAATTATAGATGTTGTGTGGCCGTAGGTCGGCTTGCTGAAGCAGGATGGCAACCATGCGTGGCAGTTCATGAGATAGAGTGCTCTAGTGGCAAATAGGTCAATGAGCGTTGATGGTTACCATCAGCCAGCGCCCGTGACACCCATGGGCCCTGCTGCGCCTTGAGCGCCGTTCTTGCCCCATCCAGAGTGTCTGTACCTCGTCCGACCCGTGCTGCCATGGCTCGTCTGGCTGTCGCTGCTCCCCTGTCGTCGATGGTACGGGCTATCTGGGTCGCGGAGATCATAGCCTTGCGGCGGCGTGTTCTGGTCATGATTCGAACTGCCGGAATTCTGCACATGACGGACGCTGGTCTCTTTTTGCCAGACATTCGCTTGGTACGGGTCGGTGTCGATATGCGTGATGACTGGGGCCGCGGCGTGAGCGGCCGGGTTGGACCCATTGGTTGTGTTGCACTCTCGAGAGTTGGGTAGGGGTTCATGAGTGGTATTGGTGTTGGAAGGGTCGGTGATCTTGGGACGTTGTGCGGGCGAGCGGCCGATGTCGCCGTAGCGTTTGAGGATTTCTTTGGTAGTGATGTCAGAGGAGTTGTTGAACAAGGAAGAGTCGTTGAGTATGGACTGGAGGTCTTCTGGTACCTGTCATAGGGGTAACACGTCAGCAACTTGATGTGGAAGCGCGAAGAGACGAGCAGCACGTACCTCACACATCTGGTCGTTATACTCAAGCATGGAATATACAGCCTCGATGCCCAGGAAACTGTTTTCGTCCATCCCCGGAACAGCATTCTTGTCCTTCAGGATGTTGGGTGCCATGACTGTTGCCAGGTTGTGCGTGTCCATCTTACTACCGCTTTCTTCGTCCACCTGGGAGAAGGAAGAAACCCAGGCGAGGAATGAAAAGAGAATCTCAAGACAGTCTCGGTGAGTCTTCGGTAGGAGGCAGCAGGTCAGATGCAGGACCCTTCTTCTCTTCTCTTCATCGTTGATCTCTGTTGACATGGTCAGCAAGTGTATGGAGAGGTTCAGCATGGACATACTCTGTGAGATGATGAAGAGCCGATAGAGCTTGTGTGTGAGTAAGGGGTCAGGTAGTTCTCGAAGGAATTTCTTCAGCAGCGCAGCGACCTGTACCGGCGTCTCCTTCAGGAAATCGACTTCAACTTCTTTCGCGTCGATTTTGTCGGTCAATTCCTTGAGACCGCGAATGTTTCCGTTCTTGCGGAAGACACCCTCAACCGACATGTCCATCTGACGCATGGCCGAGATGGTATCGTCAACAATTCCCGGCACTCTCAAAGCACCAGGACCGACTCCATAGGTCGACTCAACGCCGTCTCTTTCCACAAGCGTTTCTAGACCAACACCAAAGACTCCTTTCTTTTTCCCACCTTTGGCTCTGTCATTCTTGAAGGCTTTTCCAAATTTGCCCCAGAATGTTGGCTTCCGGGTTTCGATCAGCCCGAGCAAATCCTCCAAGGTGTAGTGTCCATCAAGTAGGGGCTCCATTGACAGGACAGCAACGTGGCGCACAATGAAGTACTCCAAAGCGGACAGTTCGGAGAAGTATCTCTTCGGTCTCTGTGTATTGGCCTCGGCCGCAGCGTCATGCTGCTGACCGTCGGAGAAATTCCGCTGATGACCACTGAGCAGCTTTGGCTGGTGGATCTGGGACCCAACGAGCTGGTTCCTTGCATACTTCGAAGCGTTGGGCCGCTGTTCCTTAGCCTGCTCCGCAGCTACAATCCGGGGAATGTCGTCCAAGGTCAACGCATCGTGATTCCCAAAAGTCAGATCTGTCTTGGCAAATCCATTCACGTCCTTGTCCTCAATGATGTGAAAGCCTTGGCTCTTCCTATTCGACCCGTCATTGCCCGCAGACCCGGGTCGGATGCTCTGAGCTTCTGGTCCGTCCAGTATTCTGGAAGTCCGAGCCTTCTTCAGATTTGAAGAAAGCTGAGTGTCCATCCGAGTGGACCGCAAGCGTTTCATCTCCCCGACCGTCTCTTCGTATGAAGACCCGGTCTTTTCTTCCACATTTGATGTACCCGCGTAAGATTTGGATCTGCTTTGGGACCTGAGGAGTGGCGGCTCAAGCTGACCCTTTGGACCGACCCGGTGTCCTTCGTTGGAATCATAGGTCTTCAGATTCGGGTCATCTAAGGCTCCTTTTAGTCGGTCGCCGGCCGGAGAAGAGTGCGGAGTATTTACCTGATGTGTGAGGGAGCGTGCCGCCAGACCGAAGGACCGACAGTAGCCTAGCAAGAGCGACTCGAAGGAGATAGACATACTGCGTGAGCCGGGTGACGTTCTGGAATCCCGCTTCCGCATCAGGCGCTCGGTTTCTGTCCATTACACACCGGCGGCACACCACCTTGGCTTCCCTCTCGCTCCACATAGCATTGGCCAGATCATCGCCTAGCGGAGTCTGACAATAGTCGCACTCCAGATGCTTCTTGTGCCATCGGTCCTGCCCATACCTGGCGCACTCTTCATCAACAGGCTGTCGGCATTGGTAGCAGATATCTGATTGCTGATCTGCGAGCCCGGTGACGCCGCTGGTCAGGTCCAAAGATTTCTCGGCCTCCTTCACGATCTCTAGGTCGCCTAGTTCCTCGAGGAATCGACCTAGGCCCTCGGTGTTCTTGCGCTCTCGCTCCAACTTCAGGGCTCCTTGAAGACTGATTCGGATGAGGAGTTTTAAGTAATGCGCAAGACCCGTTACGAGTGAGAGAAGCTCTTGAGTCACACCGAGCTTTCTGACCCCAGTTTCCTGAGTCTTCGTCAACAGGGAGAAGAAGGCGACTATTTTCTTGCAGAGCAGCTTTGCCTCTCGTCCATAAGTCAAACCTGCTCAATTAGCCATGCGGTCATCAGAAAGTGGACAGTGGGTCTTTCTACCTTTCAACCCTTGAGAAACCATCAAGGAATCCAGGCGGTCTGTAGCTCCGAAAAGTACGTCAACGTGCCCGATGAATTTCTTGGCTACCAGGACGCCGTCGACGTATGCTCCATTGCTTACATGCAGGAGCATGTCGGAAATGCAAGCCGCTGACGACTCCTCGAACGTGGACAGCGTACTCCAGATGCGGTACACTTTCTCTTCCATCTGCTCCTCGTCATATTTCACCGTGTTTCGCTTCTCCTCGGTAGCGTTTTCGATCAACTGGCTGTCCGCATTGGCCTCTCCACCGGGCGGGCCCAGGCGGACATTCCAAAATTTGTGAATCATGTAGCATTCCGGGTGCCAATGCTGGTTCTGCCCATTCCGGAAGATCTCCACGAACTGCTTCAGAATCGCAGTCTGGCAGCCCGTACACCGCTGCGCGAACTGCGTCGAATAATGGTAATGGCAGTAGACTTTTCCTTCGTGCTCGTAGTAGCTGTCCTGCGCCCCGAAGACTGTCGGGCAAATCGAGCAGGTGAAATGCTCGATGTGATATTTTCGGTCCAGCGCCGTAATGTACGATCCCCGCAGGGCTCCTCCACATTGAAAACAAAGTAGGTCAAGTCGCCGGAAGTAGTCAACCTCGCACAACGGATACTGGCCGGGACCGTCTTCATTATCGACTGGGAAGAACTTCGAGGCCACAATCTGCCCACAGTCCTACGTTGTCATCAGATGATGCCTTCGCATAAACATTCGGTATGACTTACCCGACACATGAAGCATTCCAAATGGAACATGCCGCCCATTGCCCGGACGAACTGTCCCAGTAAAGGTTCGCCGCATTTCCCACAAATGCGCTTTGGCCCTTGATTCCCATTCGTCCTCGACCGCTCCCTGATGGGCAACTTTTGAGTCACACCTCGATCTTGATCTCTACCATGTCTTCCTCCTGCGGATGAGTCGGACAGGTTTCCATTCGAAAGCTGTTCGTCGCCTGGCCCGGGACCGGCGAACCTTGTTCGCGGGACGCCACTGGCGTTATGGCCGTTGTTCGTGTTGTGATGGTTCTGATTGTTTGCGTCGTGTTGTTGCTGGCGGTAAGGTCCCCGGCTGTTGTAGCTTGAATCTGCTCTCCATCTCTCCGTCGATGGCCTCCCCTCAGGCTGTGTGCTCATCGCAAAGACCACGTGCTCCGATAGAAAACTATAGCGTGAGTTCCAACAGGTCGTGATTCCACCTCAGCTGAAGGAATAGACTTTCGTAACAGGTCCTCGTAAAGAGGGTAATGTCCAATCCAAGGGCCGTGTGGCAAAGCTGTCACGAGTACTCATGCACAGTAATTTTCCTTGCCGCAATTCGTCAAGTGGCCGTATTGCCCCAGCTTCTTCGATGCCCGAGCTGTCCAATTGGTATGGGCAGGGAGCGGACGCTGTGAAAAGCGTCGGCGCGCGCTGAGGGGAGCTCAAGTTGAATATCAGGGAAGCCTATCTACCAGCTCTTACAAATGGCTGTCAAAGAAGCTTGCGATCGCACATTTGGTATTGCCGGTAGTCAGCATATAATGTATTACAATGCGCACAGCACCGTAGTAAGGCTCTTCGTCGTGGTCTGATTCTCGAGTGAGGTTTCCAGTACGATGCCTGTACAGTGACTTCGGCGGCAGGGCTGTCTCAAAAATACACTAGCGTTGTAAGGAATACCGGCCAAAAATAGTCTGCTGGCCCCGATTTCGACAGGACAGCCTTTCAGATCCCCAGGCAACACAGGACTTAGTAAGGCTACAGCAGTACCAAGGGAATGACAGCATTTGCGGACACATTTCTTGAATAAACCATGATAGTCGGCACCAAAAGTTCTACCTTCCACCAGGTGGCAGAGAGCCACATCTGCCCCGTCTTCCTTACTTGTCTCTAGTATCCCACGCCCAGTGGTGAACATTATTCTCATATCTTGCGCTTCGGGCAGTTTGAGTCCTCTCCCAACATTTTCTTCCAGCAAACTGTCCTTCTGAGCATCAGTCTCCTTCGTCACAATCGTCTTTACCACGAACTGCAAGCCGGCAACTTCTCCACGAGCAAATATGGCTAACCAGGCCATCCTCCGGATCACCCGAGAGATATCTGATATTCAGAAACATGGCGACCTTTCATTAGCCGTAGCCTGTTGCGATGCAGACGTCAGGAACGTTAAAGCTTTGATAGTTGGCCCTGCGGAAACACCCTATGAGTTTGGCTTCTTCGAGTTTGACCTCAAATTCCCCAAGGGCTATCCTGAAACCTCTCCTTCGGTGACCGCATTGACGACGAATGGTGGAAGATGTCGCTTCAATCCCAATATCTACTCGGGTGGGAAAGTTTGTCTCTCGATCCTTGGGACTTGGCGGGGGGAGCGAGGGGAGCAGTGGTCTTCCGCCCAAGGTCTAGAATCGATCTTGATCTCAATCCAGAGTCTCATGTCATCAAACCCGTACGAGAACGAACCTGGCTTTGAGAACGCCAATTCGCCCGAAGACAAGAAGAACCAAGCCGCGTATGTTGCCAAGATCAGGCATGAAACACTGCGGCTCGCCGTGATACAGCCTCTGGAGTCATGGCTGAAAATCCATCTCGATGGGACGGTCGACGAATTCCCACCGCTTGAGAAGCCGATGAGGACGGAGTATGATGAGCCTGATCCAGAGCCCCCATTCGAGCCTTTCAAGGACCTGTGCAAGCGACGGTTCATTTGGTACTATGACTCATACCTATCTACCATTGAGCACGCATCTAAGCAGGTGAAAGTAGACGAGACTTTTGTCATCATGCCCTTCGAAGGTGGTGGGAACACCATGACTGGAAAGTTCAATTACCCCGAGCTGCGGCGCCGACTGCACTTCATCCGCCACGTACTTGATCTTGAGACGCAGTACTGGAGTAAAGAAGGCCAGGTGTCGGCGAAGCATGAGAGTAGCATGGCCTCCTCGCTTCTTCGACTGTTTGAGCGCGTCTCTGAGAGCTACCGGCGCAACGATATGGTCACCATGGATGTCGAGCTCGAAGACAGGAATCCCTTTGTATGGATCTTGACGTATTTCGGGCGTCCGATGACGAATCTGGATGGAGGTATGTTCCGCATCAAGATGACCATTAGCCCGCGCTTTCCGGACGAGCAACCACGAGTCATTGTAGAAACGCCCATCTTCCATCACCGAGTCTCCAAAGGCGGCATACCCTGCTACTTCCCAAAACGACCCGACGACATCATCTCGCACATCGAGGGCATAGTCGAAGCTCTCGAGGACCCAGACCCACCTTACGATCCACGTACTCTTGTCAATCTTGAAGCGACGAAACTGTACTGGGGCTCGGCGGAGGAAAGGAAAGTATACAACCGGCAATTGCGGCGCTCGGTCCAGCGGAGCATGGAGTAGGAGCAATTTATCATGAATGAAGCTTGCCCGCTGGATGGATCTCGGTGGAGCCAGCGAACGACTGCATGGGGCATCCGATGCTGAACATAAATTCACGAAACCGGTAGCACAGGCGGCGTCAGGGTAGGATGGCGTGATGATAATACCCCTCGGCTCTCTTTTTATTCTCAAGTCACACCTGACGCGGGTTGGTCGCGTGGTCATAGAGGATGCTCATAAAACCCCTCGAAAGGCTACAAGTACATAATAGACTCCCGGCAAACGTGAAATTTAAAGGTCTAGATAACCCTCTTGCGTTCGCCATGTTACTGTTCCTAGTGAATGTGCTCTGCCGCCCGCCGCCCGTTGCCCGTGGAAGGGCCCTTAGAAGGGTGCTCCCTGAGGAAGGGAGGCCCTGCCGAGGTCTTACAGTTCTGTTCATGGACTGCACGATATGACGGTGCTCCTTCACCTCAGGTTGCAGGAGCGACGCGAACATAGAGTCTGCTGTGCTGGGCTGATCGACAAACAAGCGTAATACTTCAGCATGGATGAAGGGGTTCTTTGCGTAACAGAACGAGCGCTGAGGTATAGCCTACGTGAGCCTTTTGTGAAGGAGGTCATGCATCAATGTAACGAGGGCTAGAAGATCGTCACCTCCACAGCACTTGCACACCGGAGATGTATGCAGCAAGCCTGAGCGACAGCACATACTGGATCCCCGAGTATCGAAGACCACGAATGTCAAGAAATGAAAGTCTGCCACCCCATAGCAACTTCCAACCAGACCGAAAAATGTATTACTAGAATATTGCGTAGCTAAATGATATCGAAGAGTTTCTATGCCCGCGCCGCCCATCCAGCAGCCGGCAGCTTCGCTGACAGATCATTAGTGATGATGGAGGGAAAGTACAGGCACGTAGAGCAGCAAGCTCTCCAGTACAGGTGGTCTCTGATTCAAGCGAATGGCCCTTCAGAGGCCATTCAATGACACCAGTATAATATATTGCTGTCAGCGCCAAGGGAAGACCTGGTTCATCAATCTGGCATGCTTGTCCCCTGGTGCCTGCAGCAACGCACCCATAGCCAGAGCAGAACCAGAAGGGCCAGAGGTATCCGTTTCTTGCTTCACTAGGTTCCCAGCTGAAGACTTGAGCGTTGTCACATCCATCGTCGAAGGAGTGGCATGATTCGGACCCTGGCTCGCAACATGACTCGTGTAGCCCGCAGCTACCAGCGCAGCCGCATCGACGTGTTGCGCCCCAGACGCCGGCGTGGACAAGCCTGTAGCGAGACCCGGGACGGATGGTGCCTCTAATGCTTGAGGCTGCTGTCCTTCCTTGCTGCCTTTCTGCAGTTGAACCGCCAATTTCGCCCTGGCCTCGCGTTCTCGCTGATGCCGTAAACTTCGGCCGTCGACTTTTCCGTTCGGCCGTAACAAGCGGCCTTGAGCATCTCTAGGCTTAGTGAAGAGGTCTGGAGTAGCGGATGGCGCTGGACTTTCGTCGCCCCAATACTCGGGCGATAGGGCCGAGACGTAGTCGCCGTAGCCATAGCCAGAGCTTCGGCGCCGGACAGCATCTCTGTCCGAGATCGAGGCGCGACCACTGACGCCCCTGCGAGCGGTGGACTTGCCCCGGGTGTTGCCGGTGGAGAAAGAGGTGCTGGGGCCCTCCCAGTCTGGTTTCTCCCATTCTGGCGTCGGGATACGAAAGGGGGTTTTGCTTATCGCTTTGGCGCCTTCTTTCGCCGGTGGAATAATTGAGTCGTCCGGAACCCTGTATGGGTCAAAGTCGCTGTCCTCAGGGTCAGATGTCAGCACGTGTTCAGGATCGTTAAGACTCGTCCATTTCTTCTTTGCACCACCATTGAAGCTAGGTTTTGTGGTCGAGTCTGGCCTGGGATGTATCCTCGGTCGGCCAGTTTTCCGTCTGGGTGGTGCGTTGGAGGACGAAGACGAGGACGAGCTGTCTTCCGCAAGCCGTCGTTTCAATGCAGCAACTTTCTCAGCGGAAGTTATTTGTGGACGTAGTATATCCACAAGGTTCGCGTCAGGCGTCTTTTCCTTGTCGTCGGAGTATAGAGTGTCATGCAGGGCTTGCACTTGGTTAACATCCGACATATAACCATAGTCGTTTCCATCAAGTGGGACAGAGTCGTTTCCTCTGAAACGGGCGGGAACAGGTGCTGTCTGACTCCTCTCAATCGTTGAGGATGGGACTTCCGGTGAGGTGATGTTATTTTCGTAGATTGGCTCAGATGTCCGCTGCGGGTTCGAATGAGATGTCGGTCCCCATTTCGACGGCATGTCCAGGGTGGAGCGACGGTCATTTGCGTCCTCTAGCTGCTTTACTCTCCGCCTCATATGTTTGATCTCGAGTTTCAACCGGTCTACCTCGTTGACTCTTGTGTCGAGACGTAAGCATGCTTTGGACAGATCACATACTTCTTGCCTAAGATCATCCGTGTCCTTGGCCTTGGTCTCAACTTGGGAGACGTTCCCAGCAAGGGACTCAACTCTGTCCGTCAAAGCGTCAATCTTGTCGGCCTTGGCAGTGACACGGGAGACATGCTCTGTCAGATTTCGAAGGTCTTCGGTAACGGCGGAAGGGGATCCTTCGGCCTCGTGATCATTGTACGTGGCGAATGTCTTCTGCTGAAATTTCAAGTACTCCATGGTTGCTTTCATGGTTTTCATATCTTGCGAAAGATTCTGGACAGTGGTCATGATGCGATCAATGTCTCTTCGCTGGCCTTCGAGAAGCGTTTTGGTATCATCAGGTGGAGCCTGAGGTTTGGAAGGTCCGTCTTTTTGGGCTTGGTGAGCGATGACTGAATTACCATTGGTAGCTCCAGGGGTGGCAGGTTTAGACTTGGATAATACTGGGTGAGCGTGTGAATCTTTTGACAGAGCCACGTTCTTCGTTTTGATGCAGGCCTCAACGGGCTGTCCATCGGCCATGGATTTCATGGTAACCATATCTAAGAACAGAAAAGTTCGATCCCTAGGGAAGCAAGAAATTAGTATCGAGGAAGAGATAATATCGTGGAACCTCTCTCTATTCTATTCTATTCATGATGAAAATCTTCCTCAGCACATACAGTTTCCAACTAGATAACCAACAACCTTCGGAGTCCGCCGATAAAGAGGCCGTTCTTCACACGAGATACTCCTGACTACTAGTCTAGAAGAAATGAACCACCATACTGACCGGTATTGCTTTTTCTCTTTGCTCGTCTCGACGCAAATGCGACCAATGGAGGCTTCGCAGCCAGCGCAGACTAGTGACTGGAGCGAACAATCCCTGAGTTCTCCCGAAGCTGGTTTCCTCTGCCCCGAAACGATCAAGCCAGGATTCGCGAATAGTTTGGAATGTTCCGAGGTGCAGAAGCCCGCCTCAAGCTGAGCCCACGAGTTGAGAGTGGTGCACGCGTGACGATTGCACTTTTTGCAGTAGCAGAGGACGAGTTCTTTGGCCATAACTGGCTGAAGACCCTGTTCGAGAAGTGTGATCAGAGCCGTAGAAAAGCTGCGACTGATAATCGCTTCTCGTTTTGTATCATTTAGTAGACTCGGGAATCAAGCCTCCGCTTATCAGAAGTTGTCCCCATCTTCATTGCTAGTGTAATGACCATTGCCTCCACCATCGATCGCAGAGGCATCTATCGACTGGACGAGGTCACTAAAGTTTATTACCGCGCTAAGCGGCTGTTTCATCTGATGGTCGGGTAAACGCGAAAGAGATCGGAGCTCTCATTGATCCACCCCGCAAGCCGGTACTTGCAGAGCAGTCGACCCCACCTGGTGACGGTGACACATCTGTATTGATTGGACCTTCTCCGTCGTATCTGTTGCAAGACGACGGTGCATGTGTGTGCACTAATCGGCCTAGAGACATAATGCCCACTCCAGAATCGGAGGCTTTTCTTGCAAAGAAGCCTACAGTTCCTCCAACCTTTGACGGTGTCGACTTCAACGACACACTTCGGCTGAAGGCGGCCCAAGATGCTATCATCAGGGAGCAATGGGTCAAATGCATGATGGCGAGGCTGGTACGAGACGAACTAGGGAAGTGCTACTACCGGGAAGGCGTCAATCATCTGGAAAAATGTGGGAAGTTACGGGGTACGTAGCAGTCCTGTGTCAATGACCTCGATCATATCTCTGGTCTTGACATCTGGATAATACGCTCTATCCATGCACTTTGCTGATCCTCCGCATACAGAGCGATACTTTCAAGCATTGCAGGAGAGCAAAATTCGAGGGTACCTCTTCGAACAGCAAAACTACGTCCCAGGGCAACAAGATCCAGTGGGTCAAGATCAGAGTTCAGCCGGAATCAAGCAGTCTGAAGGTCCAATCGCAATCATTCCAGCCGAAGTCGCAAAGAAGAGGGGCGATGGCCGATCATAGCGGTATCTCCAAGCATGACAGCGTTCTTTGGTGCGTGAAAGCACGCGCATCGGACCCGCCGTTGGCTTTTCAGACATCCGATGAGAACAAGAGGTACACGGCTATTTTCAATAGTATTCAGTTCCAGTAGCCTCATTGGCAGGTCTGTTAGGAAAGGCTCCTGGAAGGCCGCTCTCAGCCAGCACATCCTCGTCGCTACTCTCATCACCATCATCCATCAGCGCCCTTGCCTCGTCCGGATCCGGAGGAGCTCGCATCTTCTCCAAAACATCCGTGTCAAGTTCCGGGGGAGTATATGGTTTCGAGGAGTGAATTTCTCTCCCCGATGGCATCCCAGCCAGTAGGGGTTCGTACGAAGGTACCAGTTGTGTATTGATCTACCTTGGCACATTAGTGAGATTCCCAACATCCTTCTACAGGAGCAATGTGGGACCCACCGTGTCATTCATCTTTATCCACTTCTTCTCCAGCATCTCAATCACTCTTCCTTCCTCCGTCCTCCCCCCATCCATGCCCCATTCTTCTCCTCTTTCCAATTTCTTGTCCTGTCTCTTCTCATCAAACCCCTTCTTCAATTTCCCCCACCCCTTCGTCCAGCCATTCTCCCCTTCCTCTCCCGCCCTCAAGCCCAGCTCGCTTTTCGCTCCTCTCAACCAAGCGATGGCCTTCCCCGTCTCCCCACCCAACTCATGATCAATTCCAAAGAACCTGCACGCCCTCGCCCTTGCAGTTCTCTTCACATCCGTAGCATATCCCACAACATCGTCATCCAGCTTCCCCCCAGCTGCCTCGTCCTGCGTCCTCAGCATCGCCTCCGCTCTCCCCGCATGCTCCGCGGCGGCAACACACAGTCTTGCGCATATATGCGCCCTCACCTTCGGGATCTCCGGCGCCTTAATCATCCACTCTTTATCGTTGCGGTTCCGCTCCTGTGACATCACAGCCGGATACGGATCGTCCTTCAGCACAGCCAACAGCGTTGCCTCCGCCATCGCGAGTTCTTGTAGTCCTCCCTGCACCTGTGCCCCAGTCTCCGGTGGCCGTGCTCTCTTCTCCGTATTCCCGTCTCCAACCGCACTAGCTAAAGTCTCACACACCTCTCCCCTCAGGAACGCATGCACACCCTCCACCTGCAGCAGCAATCTCATCGCACCCATTATTCCCTTAGCCCTCTCATCCGCCGTTGGCACCACCACCGCCACCCCTCCGACAACGTAAACACGCCGTAATTGCTCCCTCGCCAGTAGCCGTAACACCACTGCCAGTAAATTCAACACCATGCAGGCCTCGAAGTCGGTTCCTCGCCCCTTGAACCTGCCTCTTTTGCCCCTTCCACTCTTCCCCCTCCCCAGCCTGAGTCCACCGAGTCCGGAGTCCGCAAAAGCGCTCCCCCATTCCGCAAGCACCTCCGTCTTCAAAACCACATCGACCTCCTCTCCGCCTACTTTCTGGCCTTCTACCCCGTGCTTGAGCGCGAAGAGGTAGGGTATGTAGTCGTTCAAGGAGGTGAGGATTTGAGAGAGGTGAGACGCTTGTTGGGCCGTGGAAAGCTTTTGGTGGGATTTGAGGTGCGAGCGTAGGATAGAGTGGTGTGTTGACGCGGCGTGGGGGAGGGAGGGGTGTGTGGGCGAGACGAGGTAGGTGGGGAAGGGTAGGGAGGAGGGAGTGGGGAGAGCGAGGGGGAGTGTCATTCTTGGATGGTTTAAAGCATGCCCGGGGTATCAATGGGGGATACAACAACCAGCTGGAATGGTGATGGCTTGTGTAGGGGAGGAAGTGGGGCGCATGGCGGGGTAATTCAAAAAGCTTTGAACGGTATCTATGCTTTGAAGGAGTCGCGAAAGTAGTAGGCAAGTTGGTTAATATCGTGATAAATTGGCCTTCATACGGAAAATTTCTCGCTCTTTGAGGTATCAATAATTTCCAGTCCCCATATCGCCGGCTCACCGTTGATCCGCACTATCCGTCCTTGAACCATGTCCGAGCATTTCCAGCCTACGTGTCCTCCCCTTCTTCTTCTACCCCTAATGCGGCCAACTTGACCCCGAGATCTCGCTTCAGACTCCTCACGGCGGTCAAGATCTTGCCCTTCAAGATCGCATTTGGTTGGGCCGCTGCCTTCTCCTCCTGCCCCTTGATCATGACTTTCATGTCGTTGATTTCCTCCCACTGGCGCTCCCGCTCCCGTTTCTGTTCGAGTGTCTCCTCGTCGAGTTCGGACACTTGGTCATCTTCGTCGGACGAGACTGCGTCGGAGTCGCCGGTGTCATCGGTCGGCTTGGCAGGTGTGGCGGCGGCGGAAGAGTCAGAGATGATTGGTTGCGAGGGGGTCTCTGCGGCCGGTGAATCAGAAATGAAGGTCTGAGTAGGCTGAGGAGTTGTGGCTGTGGTGTCGAGGGTGTTTGGTTCAGGGTCATCGTCGTCCATCTCCAATACTTTGGCGAGGGCGGCTTCCATTTCGGCGTCGGCATCCTCATCTTCTGGTTCGTTTCCGTCGATAGGCTCGAAGGCATTCTCAATGTCCTCGTCGCCTTCAGCATCCTCTTCGTCAGCGCCCTCTGCGTCTTCATCCTCGTCGTATTCTTCTGCCTCTGCTTCGACTTCATGTTGTTCTTGCGTGAGGCGATTCTGGTCTATGATCTCATATCTGCTCTCGCCCTTATCATTCTCACATTCGGCGTCCTCCCGGAGGAGCCGCTCAACTTCCTCCTCAACGGCTTCAATGGTGGTTTTGCTTATGCGCTTGCGGAAACGCCGCTTGCGTGCATAGCGCATGGGCGGTGTGAGTCCATGGGCGTATTGCCACGTCTTGGGGTCGACTTCCTTGGGAAGCGGGTACTCCATTGCCTCCTCTTCCTTCGTAACACGGCCAAGGACCATCAACATCTGACAGATGTCGGCGGTCTTGAACCAAGCTTTCTTGTCCCAACTCTTCATGCCTTCAATGACGCAAGGAAGATCGACGAGGCAGGCGGCGTACAAGCGCTTTTGGACAGAGATAACAGCTCGACGGCCGTCCTCCCGGAGGAACTGCATCCGTACGTCTGCACCGCCTTCCTTCGCTGAGCCCCATGCTTTATCTATTACAGCCTGGCGGATGTAGTCACAGTCTTCCCCTGGTACCATGCGAAGGATGAATTCTTCTTCGAGTGCAGGGTCGTTCTCGACATCTGAGGAGCCGCTATCGTAGCCTACCCCTACAGGACGCACCGGAATCTTGCCCTTGAATTTTGTTCGGACATATTTGATTTTCCCGGGGTTGAATTCATCCTCCTTTAGTGGCGTTGGTGGCCGTGGCTTTGACAGACCGGATACGCTGAGCTTCAGGCGTTTGACATTCGCCAGACCGTTCTCTTTGGGAGCATCATTGTTGTCGTCGACAAGCGCAGAGGCTTCAAACTCGCGCTTCTTGGTAGTGGGCTTCGGGGTATGGGCAGGCTTGTCGACCTTGGGTTTGCGCGGAGCTTTGGGTTTCTTGAACGCAGTGATACTGGGGGGTGCATCCGCTGTAGTAGGTGTTGATTGCGAGGCGCCTCCAAACGTGAGTGTAAGTTTGCGCTTTGCGGATGTTGCCGAGGTGGGGTTATCTGGAGGTGGCTGATTGGGTAATGACGGAGGTTTGAGTTTGAGAGGCATCGCTGGCAGTAGTTCTTAGGTGAGAGATGCGATCCAGACCTGACCTGAGGTGCTGGGGTCGACCCTTTCTCGTAACACGGTACGTCATACAGAACGGTGGGTATCAATAAATGGAGTAAGGGAGCAAGATAATGTAACGTAAGATACCGCGCTAATTTAATGTGTATCAAAAAGCGGCCGTCAGTCGGTACCTGAGGGTCAAGAGGGTGTAGATGGACTCCGCTGTGTGAAAGAATCTATAATCTTCGTTATCATGACCCATGGATCGTTGTCGCGCAATCTCAGCGGAGGACCTCGTTGAGCTCAAGATGTTTGGGAGAGGAGACTTGCTGGATACTGTGTCATAAAGCAGGTCTCGTGCCATGGCTTCCAATGCCCTTCATATCTCGCTTCTACGCCCTCCTATGCTACACATCCTACGCGCCGCCGGCTTCCATGCTAGTAAACCTGGTGTCCTGGACACCATTGTCGACCTCGCCACTCGGTACCTTTCTATGCTGGCATTCAAAGCCGCGGCACATGCGCAAGAGAATCACAATGACTTGGTTCTAGACATCACCGATATACGTATGGCATTGGAAGACGTCGGAGCATTCCAGCCCCAGATCTCTGCAATGGAAGAAAGGATCACGGGAAAAGAGGATCTGAGAGGAGTCGAGGCCTTCCTCAAGTGGATGAAAGGGAAACAAAATCGCGAGATACGAAGGATTGCTGGTTTGGTCGAAACCGAGGGCTTGTTACCTGGACTTGATGTCCCCGAGGAGAAGGAGGACTTTTTCACATGTAAGGCCGACACATTCCTCCCGCTAAGAATGCCGGCAGATGTTGACAACTGCAGCGCTCAAGAAGAAGCATAACAAGACTGGCGAGAGCTCAAGGTTCCAAGGCACGGTCCTGGGAAGCTCTGCAGAAGAAAAGCCTGTTCGGATTGAGGGAGGCCCATATGAAAATCTGCAAGACTGGACGGCGAATTTGCAAAGGCAACATCGAACCCAGAGTTCCTCACCGTTGGGACAGCCTAGTTCAGCCCTCAGTAGCACAGCGAGCAGTCCTCTGACTGATCTGTGAGATCCGCTCCCACAGTAAGCACATGAACCAGATCCTGACGACGACGAAATTGCTATGGCGGTGGCAATATGCGGGCCACACAATACGCTGGCGTCTAAGTAACCGCTTCACAGACAGCGTGGATCCCTTTTCGAAGCTCTACACTGCTCAAGTTAAAGCGGTGTCAGATCTACCATCCCAGCAAGCGCCCCCAACCCGATACCTCGATTTCCAACCCATGCCCGCAATTGTCTGATTGAGTACTAGGCGGTGTTTGGCCATGGCGGAACGGTCGGCCGTGGCGGTGGTGGAGGGTCCGGGTCACGTCCATACACAAAGATCTTGATGACCTTCTTCGGCCCGATCAAACCAAGTCCGCCAAGTCCTGGTTTATCCGGCTTGGTGCAACGCTCCGCAAGCAGAGAGGCTGCGTTTGCCACGACAACGATGGGAAAGGTGTCTTCGTCGTCGGGCTCCTTCGTATCGATGCGGATGGCGCAACGGCCATAGGTCCAGGTGGCCGGCATCCCCATTCCAACCGTTGGATCCGTACTAAAATGCATGGGCGCCAGGGCTTTACCGCCGATTACGGCTCTTTTGGCTGCTTCTATACAGTGCCTGTAGTTGATGGGCTTGAGCTGGATGTCGTGTGGTTGCCGCTTTTGGAAACATTTCGCTTCGGAGACGAGCTGGTTCATATGGGCCATAAGTGACAATACTCCCGAATAACGACTTGCGCTGACCGGTGCCAACGGGCTGGCGAAGGTATGTACCGCATGGCATATCATTAAGAGGAAGCTCAAATTCCCCATGCTAGCAGCTTGTCGTCTCTTCGGCTGGAATGAGCATGGGGGCACTTGAAGAAGGAATCTCCATAGGAAATCATCCCCACGATGTGAGCGACATAAGCTTCCTCCACACGAGATGCGGCTAAAGATAATTCATGGGGTTTTCTTCTGTTCGCCTGTCGCCACCAAAGCGGATATTCCCGCAGCGAGTGGCTGGCGTGCCTTTTTCCGCGCACAATTTACCATCCCGCGGGCTGGAGAGAACCTAGTCTACGAAATCCGTTCATTGTAGCGGTCATGTCTCCAATTCGCGGCTTTGTACGTGCGCTCGCGAGACGTTTTCTGCAGCAAAAGCTGTACGACTGTTGTACATGCTGTTGCAGGCCTATACATTTTTTCAAGAAAGATCTGTGGCTTGCCATATGTGGTTAAGGTCTATAAGTGGAAGGAGTTCCTTCTCTTTCCCTACTCCCTCTTCTCCGTTTCTTAAGGCCTCTTCCATCGTTCCGGTCCGATCTTCCGTCTTCCATCTCCTTCTCCCTGTCACTCATAATCACGCTCTGCTTCTCTTCCTCGCAAACCCCTCCCCCGGCCCCCGCATCTTTCCCGACTTCTCGAGCCTACCAAAACCCATCCACTATGCCTATTGTCAACCTCCAGATGTACCTCAACCCTATCTACCACTCAGCCAAAGCAGTCAACAGGAGCTCCCTTTTGGTCTGACGTCTATGCCCACATCCTCCCCGAACCTATCTATTTGAAGCGCTAGGATACTTGAACGACATCCTATCAGGGCGTCGGATCGGGTAAGTGATGACATGCAGAAGGTAGTCACCGGAATGGAAGATAGGCTCACGCCAAGTATTTGAATCCCTGGGCGGGAGCTTTTGCAATCTAAAGCCGGACTGATTACCATCGTGCCTCTACTTGTCAAATTCTTGCGGAAGACTGTTAACGTCCTTCCGGGTAAGAAACAGCAATTGTTGTTGTTACGGGTGAGGTATTCAACCTGAGATGCCATCCACTCGATACACACGGACACCATACAGGTACAGGTACGGAAGACGCATCGCTGACGACGGCATGCATTTGCATTTCATTCGCGTGAAGAAAACTGGTGGGTTACATACAGCTCGCTCGATCAGCCTCGTCATCGCACCGCACGTTTGATATCATCTGAACGTGGGGATCTTTCCCTCTCCCGGATGCCCCTGCGTATTCTGGAGTCTTCGCTTTTACGAAACGCAAAAGAAAGGGATGGTGGGGGGGAATGCGGAGAGAAAGTCCTATACCATTCAACAAACCCTGCCGCGAACCGGCGAAAACGCCGGCATATGGTTCGGGTGCTTCTCCTCTCCCCCTCTGATCGAGGGAGTCGTCATCGCCGCCGCAGATGGTTTCCTTCTGACGGAGAATCTCCAGCGGCGGGGGGTTGGAAGGGGAGGTAATGGTGGGCTGGAGCTGGAGCCGGGGAGTTGAGAGGATGTGTGGAGAGGAGCGGAGAGGTGAGTAGGAGAAGGGGCGGTGGAGTGGGAAGGGGCATGATGAAAGGGGTTGACTGTATGTGTGTGATAGAAGCTCGGGAGATGATGTTGGCTCTGGGAGATAAAGAAGAATGGAAGAATGAGGTCATGGTTCGTTCAGATTGGGATGGGAACCCTCACCGTCGTTATGATGATCAATTGGGGAAGAATACTCCCTGTTTACAAGGTTTGATTATATTGGAGGCCTGCCTGGATCAGACTGATTTAAATCCGCTTTGTCATATCATTACAGTTAGATAAATTTTGACGTACATGATTAATGAATCTTGGGAACTGAATGTGATATACATGATATGGGATCATGTAAATTGAATAGGCCCCCTTTCTCCCCAGGCGCAGTCCGCACAGCCGCCATTGTCCTTTCCAACGTTGACCTCCACGACCCAGAATAACCCAAATACCGTTTCCCGTCGCCGGGGCTCAATGCCGGCGTCAGCTCCCCTGCCCTAGACAGGTCGCAGATCCCAAAACATGGCATAACCGACATTCACCCGATTGGGATAAGGAGCGAAAATGGTCACCGAAGGCACCCTTCTCCCAAGTTCCTTCGCATGATCGATTAACAGGTATGCTGTCGCTAAGCCATTTGGCGTCGCCAACAGTGCCAGTGCTTCCTCCTTGTCAATGTCGAAGGTCAAGCCGGGCCACGGCGTGGGTTTCTTGGTCGGGCTCTTGTCGAAGATGTCGTTCATTATGCCGCGCGTGTCGTCATTGTAGATGGCGTCGCGACATATATAGCGGAGATTGTTGGGGGTTTGGGTCACGGTGCCCCAGACCGTCCACAGCACGTCGGACATGCGATTGAGTGGCGGGATGAGCTTGTTTACCTCGGCGTCGGAGATCTGGAAGTCGTGGTTCTTCTTGACCATCGATTTGGGGCTTCGGTTGTCGGTGCAGATGAGGGCGCCGAATAATGGGACGTAGATGACTTCGTAGTGAGCTCTTTTGTTCCTGCCATCTTTTGGTATCGCCTGTGTAGGTCACCTCGTTAGCGAGGTTGTATATCTCGTAAGAGGTGCTTGCTTACGTCCGTTTGCGCTCCGTTTGCGTTCTTGAATGCCTTGTCTTGAACGAGATCGATGAGATGTAATTCGGATTGCTCGGGTTTCCTCTCCCCGACCTTGAGCTCTTTCCCAAAATTCTTGAACGCGTTCTCCCAATTGCTAGGTAAGCTTGTCGGAACGGCGTCGATGGTCCAGCCATTGTCCAGGTCATTCTTGGAAAATTGTGGCACAGGGTTGTTGGGATCGCGCTTACCCTCGAACGCATCGCGAATGGTATCGTAGAGCTTTCTGCCATTACATACTGCTTTCTCATAGGTCAATGTCCGCGCGCGCTTGTTGATGGTGTGACTCGGAGTGAGAGGCTGCAGGTCCCATAGCATGCGAAAACTCCCCGGAGAGGGAGACCAGATCGTCACCTTTGGCACTCTTATTCCTAGCTTCCCCGAACGATCGATCAGTAGCCATGCGACTCCTTGACCGTGTGGAGTGCCTAGCAGTGCCTGGCCTTCCTCACCATCGATGCCGTACGTATACCCAGGCCAGCTGACCTCCGCCCCCTTTTTGGCGAAAAGTTCGTTGATAACAGCCGCTGTATCGCTGTTGGCTATGCGGTCACGCCCGATGTACCGAAGCGAGCTAGGATCCTTGGAAGCTTCCATACAGACACGATTCCAGACCGTCCATATGACGTCGGAGAATCGATGGAGAGGTGGGACACGCCTAGTTATTTCAGCCTCGGTGATAGTGCCATGGGTCCGCTCAAGAAGTCGACTCCTAGGACTTCGCGTGTCTGTTGCGATGATAGCGGAGAAGGAGGGTATATAGTCGGCTTCATAGTGTCCACCAGATCTTTCATCCTCCTGTGTCGAAACATTAGCCGAGGTGGCTTTTGGGCGAAGTGAAGTGGAAGGGTGATCTTACACTGATCTGCTCTCCCTTGCTATTCTTGTATGGTTCACTCTGTGACAGACCTATCTCCATGATTTCAGCTCGTGTGGGTAGCCTACCACTGATCGTCCTGAAGACATCGTCCCACTCTGAGCCTAGTTTATTGACGTCGTCGTGATAGCGCCATCCATTGTCGATAGATTGGGCCGAGAATTCGGAAACAGAGCCGAGAGATTCTTTGCCCTGGAAAGCGGCATTGATCTGCTCGTATAGTTTCGTGCCTTTACACTTGGCTGTTCCGTAACTCGACACATCCCGCTTTTTGAGAACGCAATCCTCAGTTGAAGAGTTGGGATGGTCATAGCGATCGAAGCGGCGGGCAACGCTTCGGGCAGATATATGGTGAAAATGCGAGACAGGTTCATTTGATGCCTGACGAGCGTGCAGAAGACTAGTGAATACATCCTTCCGGCTCGAGAGCAGCAGAGCGGGGAGAAGCAAAGCAAGGAGCGCCCCAAGGCTTTTAGGTATGGAAAACGTGTGCATGTTTAAGTCTTGAGCAGGCCCACATTTGCTGCATTCGTTGTTCTTACCAACAGCAGGAGGAATTATGAGTGATCTTAAGCCTTTCAGGTAACCTCGCCGCAGAACAGACGGTACTCGATGGGTAAGAAGACGCTTCAGCCCAAGCGTGTCTGGTCGTGGACATCATGTGCGAGATGAAGAAGTAGAAACAAGAAAAAGAACGCCGGCCGTCTAACTTTGCTATACTGGACCTTCCCTTGACCAACGCGTGAACATGGTAGGAGAATATTGAGTTGGTTGCTCTTTACTTTGGGGTGAAGGTAGAGCCAAGAAGATATAGTGTGAAATTCCATAGAATAGGTTGCTTGCTCAAGAAGCTTCGGAGTCGGAACCTGGGAAGATCTCGGAAGCGTAAAAGAAGGCATTGCAAGATAAGAAGAGGTCAATCCGAACACAGAGGGATGTACAAGGAAAAAGCGATCATAAAACAGGAGCACCTGGAATATTGGACGACTCTGAGCATCAACGGTAGTTTTGATCCCAGTCCATTCGACCGATCCGTTCGAGCGGTCACCATTCCATGACCCGGTCGCAAACTGGTAGGATGGACCCAAACCTTACGCCTTGAGTTCAGTGTCGAGACAGGTAGGTGAGCAGGTGAAAGGGTGGCGACAGTCGTAGGTAACATCTTCTACAAGCGTAGTTCGTATTCGTGTCTCCGAGACGGGCTTTGGCTTGGCAAGTTGTTCGTCCGGGGGTCGATGCTCTTCGACGTCGTCTCCTGTTCGCAGCGAAGATTCCGACAAAATTAGCGCAAGGTATTCAGATATTTTACGCCAGGTGTATGTGGTTATGGTAGGAAAACATAGGGAGTACTTCGGATCTCATTATTGTTCTGAATTACAGCCAGCATGGCGTATGATCCACCTCGCTACCTCTCACGCTCCATACAAACCACTGCTTAAGCTGTCAATAAGCAAGGTCATGATGTTCTGTAGTTTAGCGAGTTTAACTCTTTTACCCCGACCAATAATGACAGTGATGGGACAAGTTTCGTAATTGCCTGTCTCGAAACTCCCCTCTGGGCTCGAGTACGTCAGTCCAATGCTGGATCATGCAATGACCGAGGCTGATAAGGCGTCAAACGGTGGAAGATACCTAGTATTGTTGCTGGGGAAAATAACCATATTTGCGGTAAGCCTCTCAGACTTTAGTAATCGAAAACTGGCCACTTTTGCTACCCTTTCCTATACGGTCACAGTACATCCGTATGCTCTCAGGTATGGGGTTGGTAAGGCAAACTTTCAGCCTGTCGCTTTGTGGGCTGGTGTGGCCCACAATCGAGGAACTATCCTATCGCCAGAAGGAATAGCAAGGGGAACCGTACGGGCTCAGTTGGAGTCTTCTCCGCGCCCAAGAGTCATCATCAGAGGCTCATACCTCTCTATCAACTTCTAATAGCTTCACCGAAAGATGCAGACAGAGGGTGTTGGGAAGTCGATAAATCGATTACCTGCTTTTTCTGAAAAACAAATCATGGAAGAACTCGGGGTTTGAGCAAGAACATTGCCATTAATGCCCCCCCGTGGAAACAGTGAGCCGATTCCTCATTTCTGCAAGTCACACTCCATGGACAGAGGCTTCACGAAGAGATCGAGTCAGATTGGCATGAATTAGTTGAGTACTCTGTGTCATTCAAAGCGAACATTACCAGCGAGCGCCCTCATCCGCGTCCTCCTCTCTGCCAGTGCTCCAATATATTCCATGACCCATATGCCTCTTCCCTCCGCCGATCCGTTTGCTCAATACCATTCCCTGCAGCGTTCGCATGGCCAGTGGTCGCAATCCTGGCATTTGTCCATGGCATGGTACCACTCTTCGCAGTGGCAGCACATCCACATCTTTTAAGTACGGTGTCGCTGATGTTCGGGACGCCGTGCTTATGTTGAAAATGTGAGCTTTAGACAGACCTGGTTTTGATTTGGAAGGTTGGAGCGTCTGATTGGGGTCGCTCGCAGGTATATCGTTGTTGTAGATAAGGTTGCTGTACTGGGCAAGGTAAGGAAGAACCGATCGTCCAAGCGATTTAAATACTTCGTGTCACGGGAGGTACCGATCATTCTTTAGGGGAGCACGTGATGTAAGAGGTTGCTGCGTCATGTATACCGTTCTCCATGCACGAATATCAATCGTTGGATTATGAATTTCCTACAACTACATACCGTGGTGAGCTTACTGAGGTTGAGAATCGCTACATTAGGTCTACTGTCTTTCCCTGCAGTCTCATCGACTCGCCATATCCTGGGCCGCTATGGTAATGATGATGTCTCTTTAGAAAGCTTCAGGGACTTGAGTTGTAGCTCTCTTGAGCCAAGGTGGTCCTTCCACACAAGTAAATTGCCTCTACCCCCTTCTTCAACCCTGCACGGCTAACGCGAGCCCACTCCTCGGTGCCAGGAATCAGTTTCTCCCGTCAAGATTGCGGACGCTAGGTGATAGGTGGAGAGGCATAGAGGGTATGATGATCTTGGGATAGATAGAGATTCAAAGAGTTGAAGGCCACCAGTCATGATACTAAACTTGAGGGGGAGGGGGAAAGATGTTCATCGATGCCTACTCTCCTCACACCAGCCGGGTCACGGGTCACTTACCTTGACTTTGGCTTACGTCCTCTCGAAAAGATTCGAGGTATAAAAACCCGCGGCATCTGCAGTATCCGCACTCAATGCTCCAGTACCTTCCTTCAACTCTGTC
>QQTW01000515.1_pt1 | contig 24170 bp, 16 predicted proteins | sample 1904831 | NCBI WGS metagenome assembly QQTW01 (sample SAMN09435610, study PRJNA476489) | Subsurface metagenome, whole genome shotgun sequencing project. | reverse complement strand
AGTACCGCGATTGCCAAGTCATCAAGTAGTTTTGGGGGTGGGTTTCATGTGGCATGACTCGTTTGAAGTCGATATTTGGGTAATGCTCGCTTCGCCAAGGTGCATTCCTTACCTACCAGAAAATTTAACAATTCGAGTACTCGACGAGCAGGGAAAGGGGGTGACGGTAAAACCATCGCAGCAACCTGAGATACTAATGACTACTCAGGGTGTAGTAGGCGAAAAATTTAGTGTTGAAATAGGGCTAAATGGTATTACTTTAGTAGAGAGGTTTGTTATCTAAAAGTAGGCGATCGTTGTGGCTACTGATGAAAAGCTAGTAATTTTAACTTTTAATGGCGTTCTTCAAGATGGATTCCAGGTAATACTGGAAATCGGCAGCGATAGCGCTCGATCATCACTGGTGTCAAAGGGGAAATTACAGGCAAACCCAGAGCTAGCTGAATGCTTATCTCAGTGGCAACAAACATATCGCAGTTCGGATCGCGAAACTTTGAGTGTTAATAGCCGAATTAAGCCCATACAGGTATTCTATGGCGGCTCAGTAAATCGAATAGCGGGCTGTCGTGAATCTGCACTTCAATTACAGCAGCAGATGAAAGCTTGGCTAGAATCTTCCTCATTTCGCCTTATAGACCAACGGCTGCGCGAAGCTTTAAATAAGAATGACTCCATTCGAGTGCTAATTCGGACTGATGATCCGCAATTATGGCGTTTGCCTTGGCATCTATGGGATTTCATCGAGTGCTACCCCAAATCACAAGTAGGGCTAAGTTCTATCGTATCTGAGCAAGTTAAAATAGAGCCGCAGACAACTTCGGATCGCACTAAAGTGAAAGTTTTAGCGATTTTAGGAGATAGTCAAAATATTGATGTGGAGCCTGACAAGAAGCTTTTAAAAGCTTTACCCAATGCAGAGGTGAATTTTTTGGTTAAGCCGTCGCTCCAGGAAATCGACGAGCAATTTTGGGAGCAAGAGTGGGATATTTTGTTTTTTGCGGGACACAGCAATACGAAGGACGATCTCGGATTCATTCATATCAATCCGCGCGAGATAATAACTCTAGAAGGACTGAAGTATGGATTAAAACAGGCGATCGCTAAAGGATTGAAAATAGCTATTTTTAACTCCTGTGATGGATTGGGATTAGCCCAAGCATTAGAAACATTGCACATTCCGCAGATAATTGTGATGAGCGAACTATTGCCAGATTTAGTTGGTCAAGAATTTGTGAAGTATTTTTTGTTCCCATATTCAAGGGGCAAATCGTTTTATCTCTCAGTGCGAGAAGCTAAAGAGCGTTTGCATAGCATAGAAAATAGATTTCCCTGCGCTAGTTGGCTGCCAATTATTGTACAAAATTCAACAGCAATTCCGCCAAGTTACCAAGAATTAGTCACTGGTAAAAATGCCGATACAGATACTCATCTGAACCCTTTATCGACAACTATTTCACGAGTTACAGATCCAATTGGCGATCGCCTTAACCAATTTGTATTTAATCTATGGCGTTTGATGCGCCGGATGTGCAAGAGGTGGTTGGCGATCTTAATCAGTTTAGTTATAACAATTGGACTAATTGGTATTCGCCCCTTAGAGTTGACGCAATTTTGGGAGTTAAATGTTTACGATCGCATGATGCAACAGCGACCTGACGAAGGAGAAGATTCCCGTTTGTTGATTGTTGAAGTCACTGCTGAGGATATTAAAGCACAAAGGCAAAATGGAGAATCATTACAACGCAAGTCGTTCTCAGCACAATCATTGCATCAAGATGTCGAAACGTCGTTGTCCGATCGCTCTTTGGCGCGTTTGTTAGACGTTTTAGAGCGACATCACCCCCGCGTCATTGGTTTAGATATTTACCGAGACTTTTCTGTAGATTCCGAGCGCCCAGAATTAGCTAATCACTTACGCCATACTCCAGGACTAATTACTGTCTGTAAAGCGGAAGATTTCGACAATTCAGATATTCCTAGTATCGATCCACCTCCAGAAGTACCGTTAAATCGGGTCGGGTTTAGCGATTTTAGAGAAGATAGCGACGGCATCCTCCGCCGCCACCTCCTAGGGATGCTACCATTATTGCGAACTCCAGCTTCTGGCTGTAATGTCGATCGCGCTTTTGGCGTTGCTATTGCTGCTCAATATTTGCAGCAACAAAATATCCAAACTCAATTTACAGCCAATGGGGACTTACAATTGGGCGATCTCGTAATTAAAGTTTTGAACTCGCACCATAGCGCTTATCCGCTATTAGAATCAGGTGGAAGCGAAATCTTGCTTAACTATCGTGCTACAGCAGAAATTGCTACCCGCGTCACGCTTGGGCAAATTCTAAGTAATAAAATTAATCCCCAATACATTGAAGACAAAATTGTGTTAGTGGGAGTGACAGCAAAAGACGGAGAAGATAGCTGGTTTGTGCCGACACATCCTCATGTTGCGATGCCAGGGGTAGTTGTTCAGGCACATACAATTTCTCAACTATTGAGTGCTACGTTAGATAAGCGTTCTATCTTGACTGTTTTGTCTCAATGGCAAGCTCTGGGCTGGATGTGGACGTGGGCGATGGTAGGTTGCCTGTTGGCAGCCTGGCAATGGCAGCGCAAAAATATTAGGCGATTTCTGTTTCACCTTGCTGCAAGTATAACGGTTGCCACAATTTCTCTATACGGATTATGCTTTCATAGTTTATTGCAAGGAAAATGGTTGCCATTTGTGTCTCCAGTGCTAGCCCTAATTTTATCAAGCACCGTTGTAGTCATTTATCTGATTTATCGATTGCCAACTCGTTCTACTTCATCGTCATGATGCCTAATATGCTCAAGCTTTCAACTCGATATTTTTTAAAACATACCTTCGTATTATTAAGTGTTATATTTATCGGCAGCCCAGTAACTGACACCCTAATCCCAGTTCAAGCCAGCCCTAGCATATCAGACTCAATTTATAATAAACAAGCCAAAGGGCGAGTTCCAGGACGCAGACGTGGCGGCGCACGACGCGGAGATTGCCCAGCGACTTCTACTCAATTAACGGCTTTGGTTCCTGAAACAAAAATTGAAAGTTCACCCCAGTCGCTCCCTCAAATCTATGTCGGAGGCAATACAACGGCTGAGTATCCCACATTTTGGGTTTACGTTCCCTACTCGCTGAGTGCCAATCTGACCGCAGAATTTATTTTGCAAGATGATAAAGGTCAAAACATCTACCGCACTGCCTCAACTGATTTTTCTGCTGGTGAAATGAGTCCTGGCATAATTAGTATTTCCCTCCCCTCTACAATTGCGCCTCTAAAAATTGGCAAGGTTTACAAATGGTATTTCAAGTTAAATTGTGACCCGGAAACGCCAATGTATGTACGAGCGGGCATTGAGCGCATTCCCCTCAACGCAAATCTATCCAACCAACTTGCTAGGGCAACTCCTACTGGGCAAGCTAATCTTTATATAAAAAATAATCTTTGGTATGATGCAGTAAATATTCTGGCTAAACTTTATCGCACTAATCCAACGGACAATGATACTAAATCGGCTTGGATAAATTTAATGCGAATTCTCGGTTTAGAAGATATAGCTGTCAATTCTGGTGCTTTCCTTTCAATGGACTTATTTGTACCATCCTCCGGCTATTCACGCCAGAAACTCATTCAGCATACAAGAGACAAAAAATCCAACTAAAGCCAGTTTCCCAATAATACATAGGCTGCCCAGTAGGAGGGATGATTGTAGTTTGGGTGTTTGAAAAGTGCAAGTTGAGCTTGGCGCAATGCAAAAGATTTAGAAATAGATGGATTTTCAACTAAGTGACGGTAAAATTCAGCCATTAAAACCGCACTGGAGAGATCGTCAATACTCCACAATGAAGCAAGGGTACTACGCGCTCCGGCTCTAACTGCTACTCCTGCTAACCCCAAAGCCGCTCGTTCATCGCCTTCTGCTGTTTGACAGGCGCTTAAGGTCAAAAGTTGGATCGCTGTTGATTGCACTTGTTCTCTAGTTTGCAAGATGCTATTTAGCTCGTCTAAATTAATGCGGCGATCGAGGGTGCGAATGAAGGTTTGAGTGCGATCGGAACTAAATTTGCCATGCGTTGCTAGATGGACAATTTGAAATGGCGCTTGCTCGATTTGACTTCGTAATGCTTTAGCTGTAAAGTCTTGATTTAGCAAGACAACTGCCTGCGGAATTTCAGCTAAAATTCCATTTTTTTCTCGTTCGACTTCCGTAAGTGGACTAAAACCTTCAACTGAGCCACTCAATCCGGCAAATAGCAACCGTATCTCTTTGCGTTCTAAAGGTTGCGGTGGTAGCAATTCTAGCCCTGGTGTTAGGGCGATCGCATAGTTTTCAACTAGGTATTGTTTGCCATCGTACAAAGCTGCCATCGGAATATTTTTCAAAAATCCATCAAGGACAAATACTAATGTGCCAATTTGATTGTTACTTAGTTGGGTTGCAACCGGACGGATCAACCAATCATAAACTTGCGCTGATAAAGCCTGGAGAGATCGCTCTGTTTCGGGTTGAGTAATTTGCTTACGCAAGTCCCTTAAGGTTTTTTCTACCTGTTTTCGCTCTACTTTAGTCGAGTAGTGAAGTAAATTAGTTTGGTTGGGTAGCTTTAGCACTACTTCTATACTATTGGGCAAAATAATCGGGTAAATTACGGCTGCTGAGGCATTGGTGCGATCGCTAGACAGCGTGCTAGTTTGTTCGACAATTCGGTCGATGGCAACAGGAACATCTACACAAGCTTCGCGAAAAAAGTTTTGTAGTTCAACAGTTTGCAAAGACTCTAACGTTTTCCTTGCCTTCACTAAATTTTCTTGTCTTGGCTCTGTAGCGCCCGTCTCGACTTGCAGGAGTAACTCAATTAATTGACGATAAGCAGGTTCAATGCTTTCTCGGAACGAAAATTGTTGATCAACATTGACAGAAGCTAAGTCTAATCGCAAAGATTGTAAAGTTTTTAGTGCTTCTTCATAGCTGGCGATCGCCTCAGTGCTGTTTTTAGCTACATCAATCCCCTTTTGGGCTTGAGCTTTGAGAATGCGTCCGAGTTGCCATTGCCATAAATACTTAACATCGGCGGCATTGGTAGATAATGTTAATTGCAGCGCTTGACGAGTCAGACTATCTGCAAATGACCATTGTTGAGCTTGTTCGTATAATCCTCCTAACAGCCCCAACGCATACGATTGAGTGCGGCGATCGCCCAATTGTTCGCTCTGGTTTGCCGCCGCAGACAAAAGTGCGGCGGATTCAGTCGATGAGAATTTGGGCGCTCCTTTGGCTAGACTTTGAGCCAAATTAATACGGGCAAATATCGTCGTGCGATTGAGCGGCAATTCTTGCAGTTGGCTTTGAATTTGCGGCAATAGAACTTGAGCGTCTGATATTTTTGCCGTTTCTATCAGCAAGCTAAAGCGATTTAAGTTAGACTGCAACTGCGTTGTCGCTACCTTGGTGTTTGCTGCTTGCTGATACCACTTGAGGGCTGTAACTTTATCTTGCTGGGCGCGTGCTGTATTACCTAAACTAAGTTGTGTCAGGGCGATCGCTTCCTTCACATTGTCTGCATTAGATGAATTGACTGGTAAAGCTAGAGCGACTTCCAAACTATCTTGCAATCTTTGCTGCGACAGATCCAAGTTTCCCGCCACGCGCAGCGCCTCGCCCAAACTCCGCAGTTCGGCAACTTTAGTCAGGGAGTCGCTTTGAGAGCGCAAAGTTTGCTCTAACTCGGTTAGTAGTGCGATCACCCGCTCGTAAAATCCTAGAGCTTGCAGGGCGCGACTTTGCTCGATTTGATTGCGAGTTAGACGAGTTTTATCGTTAAGTTGTTTGTAATACCGAGCGGACTGCTGCCAAGTATCAAGAGCTTGGTCAGCCTGACCTTGAGCTAGTTGTAATCGTCCTTGAATATCTAATGCTTGGGCTGTGGCTAATAGCCGTTCAGTAGAATTGGGAGAAAGATTAAAAAGACTAAGGCTGCTAGAAATCGCCTCGTTCGCTTGCGTCCAATCCCCCAGTTGATGGCAAGTCAGTGCCAAATTGCTTAGGGCGATCGCCTGTCGCAGTTTATTTCCCTGCTGCTGGTATGAGCGAACGGCTTGTTGCAAAACTGTCACAGCTTGAGTAAAATTTCCTGCCTGATAAAATGCTTTTCCTTGTTGTTCTAGCGCTTGTGGCTCAGTTTGACTGACTATCACAGTAGTTGGAGCAAAGGAGGGACTATTGGCAAAACTAGTCGGCATCATCACGCACAACCAGGCAACTAAGCTTATTAGTAGGCAAAATTTTAGATGCTTGCGCCAGTGTTTTTTAGTCATTTATTTGCTTGCCTCTGGCAAATTAGATGTGGTTGAGCAGCGTTAGCAGGAGCATTGGCAATTAAAGTTACTTTGCCATTAGAATCCACAATCCATCCTTGGGCTTCCACTATTGGTGCTGCTGCGGTTCTAGGTTCTGGAGCAGGCAAAGTAGTCGTAGACCTTGCTTGCTCGCTTGTTTGCTCCAACGTTAGCCAATTGACTAACGACTCATCCCCAATCAACGAGTCAGTTGGGCTAGGTGGCAATCCGCCTCGTCCCTTGACGATAAATTCACTTTGTTCTTGCCTTACGCCATTACTACGACAGCCTTGAGCGATGCGATCGCTAACATCAACTACTTCTGCTGGTAGCGGTGTTAAACCGCTTCGGGGATCAACGTCTGGTGAAATAATATTTACTGTTCCTTGTATTCCTTGCTGGGAACTAGCAGTAATGTCGTTGGTGAGAGGATTATCTTGCGCTTGAAAGGCAATGCCAAACAGACCTTGGGTGGCGATGCGAACGCTGCCACCACTGCCAGTAAAAGCGTTGGCTTTAATATCGCTATTTTCGTTCGGGAAGGCGACAATCAGATCGGAGTCAATATCAATGTTACCACCATTACCACCAGCTTCGTCGGTTCCGGCTGTGGTGGAGATTAGGCTACTGTTGCGTAACTGCAATAGCTCTACATTACTGAGCGTGATATTGCCGCCATCAACTGTAGCAGTTTCGGCGCTGAGGCGGGAGGAGTTGTTTAACTGCACTCTAGCGGCTGTGATGTTGATATCTCCTGCAATGCCCTCACCCTGGCTATTGACGGCAATTGTCGCGCCATCGAATACTTCTAGCTTGTCAGTGGTAATTTGCACTGTGCCACCAACACCTGAAGAATTAGGAGTGGTATTGGCATACAATCCACTTGCTGCTTGCCCGCTAAATAGGATGTTGCTAGGATTAGCTCCAGAAAGCGTAATGCGATCGGCGATATTAAGGGTGATGTTGCCTGCCCCGCCGCTGCCAAAGGTAGCAGTAGTCACCTGTGCGCCTCCAGTAGCCTCAAAAGTATTAGCGTTGAAGGTGATGGTTCCCCCTAGGAAGGAATTTTCAGTCTCGGCAGAGATAAAGGAGCTATTTTTGCGGATAGAATCGGCAGTAATGCTTATGTTTCCACCTTGTCCTTTTGCGCCTATCCCTGTAGCAGTGATGATTCCAGTAGTAAATCCATCCAAAGAGACGTTTTCGCTAGTACTGATAATAACGTTACCAGCGTTGCCTTGTCCGATAGTGCTAGCAAATAGTTGAGAACCATTAGTTAGGGAGAGTGAGCCTGTAGTAATATTAATATCGCCGCCGTCGCCTACAGCGAGTGAGTTTGCATTAACAGCACCAACGGAGGTAAAGATAGCACTGGCTCCATCCAAGGAGACACTTTCGCGAGCATTGATAATCACATCGCCAGCGTTGCCTTCTGCGAGGGTAGCGGCAATTAGTTGTGCGCCATTGGTCAGGGAGAGTGAGCCTGTGGTAATACTAATATCACCGCCGTCGCCCACAGCTATCGTCTTCGCGTCAATAGCGCCGACGGAGCTAAAGATAGCACTACCGAACCCATCCAAGGAGACGCTTTCACGAGCATTGATAATTATATTGCCAGCATCGCCTTGTCCGACGGTAACGGCTTGTAGTTGAGAACCATTAGTTAGGGAAAGGGAGCCTGTAGTAATGCTGATATCACCGCCGTTGCCCACAGCTAAAGTGTTGGCGTTAACATTGCCGACGCTGCTAGAAATAATACTAACTCCATCAAAGAAGATGCGATCGCGAGCATTGATAATTATATTGCCAGCGTTGCCTTGTCCGATAGTGTCAGCAGATAGTCCAGAACCATTAGTTAGGGAAAGGGAGCCTGTAGTAATACAGATATCGCCAGCGTTGCCTTCTCCGAAGGTACTAGATCGCAGTCCTGACTCATTAGTTAGGGAGAGAGAGCCTGTGGTGATGCTGATAGCGCCGCCATCACCCGTAGCTATCGCGTTCGCATCAACATCGCCAACGTCGCTAAAGATACCACTGTTATCCAAGGAGACGCTTTCACGAGCATTGATAATTACATCGCCAGAATTGCCTTGTCCGAGGGTGTCGGCTTGTAGTTGTGTGCCGTCAGTTAGGGAGAGGGAGCCTGTGGTGATGCGGATATCGCCAGCGTTACCGATACCATCTTCACGGACTCGATTAACAATTAGGGCTGATTCTCCACCGCGAATGGTATTGGCGTTGAGCGTAATGTCTCCCGCTTGAGCGCCAACATACCCAGAATTGCGCCCAATTCCTGCTGATAGATAACTGTCTGAAATCTCAAAATCGCCTGCATTGATAGTGATACTACCACCTCCATTTGCTGCTACATCGATGCGCCCTTGGTTCGTCAGCGACACATCCGAGAGCGCTACCCCAGGGGGGAAAGTTAAACTACCATCGGCATTGAGGACGACCGTTCCTGGTTGGCTCAATCCACCTATTTCTACACGTCCCCCTAACGCATTCACCCCGCCACCGTCCATACTGATGTTGCCGCCTAGTAGTGTTAAATTCTCTCCGTCCGGCACTCGTAAGCCAAATCCAAGTAAACCTGATGGATCGCCCTCAACCGATACAATTGAATTATTAGCAATGGGAGCAGAATTAATTTGATTAAACAAAAATGCTGAAGGCTGCACTGTTAGTAACGGTACAGCCGTCGGATTTGTGGCACTGAAATTGCCTTGATTGTTGAAAGCGATCGCATTTGCGGTAGTTGCAGTGAAAGCACCGCCTACATCCAAGCTGGCATTTGCACCAAAAATAATGCCACTGGGATTAATCAAGAATAAGTTGGCATTTCCTATTACTCCTAACACGCCATCAATTTGCGAGCTTGTGCCTCCGGTGACGCGAGTGATAATATTGTTTACTCCTGGGTCGCTAAAGTACGCGCTCTGTCCTGCATCGACGTTAAACTGTTGAAAACTATGAAATAAATTGTCGCCGCGCCGCGCTCCGCCGTCAATGCGATCGCCTGGCGTATTTGAGTCAACCGGAACAACTATAGAATTCTCATTTCCCAAGGTATTATCGGCGACAGGTTTGCTTTGTGCTGCCCAACTTGTCCATCCCAATAGCATTCCACTAACGGCAATTCCATTTACTAGTGCGGTTTGCCAATTAGAGCAAGGCATAGTTATTCTTTCTTCAGTAGTAGTCATAGAAATTAATATATAGCAATGCTAGATAATTTGAAGAAAAATGAGTATTCAACTACTGTGAAGCATGGAAATAGCATTTTAGGACAAATTAAATGATGGATGACCTGGTCAAGTTCATTGAGAGTAATCCTGACTCCAAGAAACTCAAACGAGCATTAACAGTGCAAATGGACTTGAAAAGCTGTTTCTATCGACAAATTGCAGAAGTTCTCTCTGTTTCAGACAGCTTTGCCAACAAATGGTGGCTAGTGTTCGAGGCAGATGGGGTGGTTAGGTGACAATTGAGATACCTTGGCAGCAAGGGCTATTTGAGCGCAAGGCAACGGCAAGCACTAATTAACTGGTTACAGCAGAAGAATTGTTGGAATTTATCACAACTACAACAGCATATCCGATCCAGGTGTTGAATTGGCGTGTAACTTTTGCCGTTCTGGGCGTTGGTGGGATGTTGTTGTCGCTCCCATTAGTTTACTTTCTGGTGCAAGATAGACCACCTTACCAGGATTGGCAAGATACTTTCGTCATTGCAACTCTTGAGGAAGCAAGAAAAGTACCTCTAAGCAACTATTGTCGAGATCGTCGGTTCTGGTTCGCTGTTGTTGGCGGTAGCCTCAATGCCTTTTGTGCTTTTGGTTTACTCAACTGGTTGCCAATAGACTTCAATCGCGACAAAGGCATCGATTTTGAACAATTGGGATGTTCCCTTCCTTGCTCTTGTTTTTACAACGGGAATCGTTGGTATTGCTCTAATGGCTTATTTGGGAGATAAGCTGCAACAGAGAACGCAATTGGCAGAGATTGGCTTTGCGATATCTTGCTTCTACGACAAACAGGTTAGACCTTGTAGTGCTTTATTTGGCGATCGCGGTTTTCTGTCAAAGTGCCTATGGCGCTCAGGAATATGCCATTATTCAACATATTTTACCAGGCGATCGTGTAGGATCGGGAACGGGACTTTATAATGGGTTATCTATCTTATTTGGAGGAGTGGGCGGCTCTTTAATTCCAGGGTCAATTGTGGTAGCAACTGGCAGTTTTGATACTGGTATTTTTAGCATCGTCGCGGGTGCATGGATGGCATCAGTTGTGATGTCTATGCTGGCGCGAATGATTCAATATTGACCAATATCATTTAAGGAGGTAGTATGGCTCGGTTTTTAATCGGTACGATTCCAGTAGTAGGTCATGTGACTCCAGCTTTACCGATCGCGCGGGAGTTAGTAAAGCGGGGGCATGAAGTCTGCTGGTATACCGGAAGCGCGTTTCAAGCGAAAGTCGAGTCAACAGGAGCGCGCTTTGCTCCCATTACCTCTGGACTCGATTACTCTCATCCAGGAAATGTCCCGCAGGAGTGGACAGAAAGGCGGAATGCGCTGCGCGGTACTGCCCAACTTAAGTTTGACCTGAAGCACTTCTTTATCGATGCCGCCGTCGGGCAAGTGGAAGACTTAACCGCAATTTTGCGGGACTTTGCGGCAGACGCAATCTTAGCAGATTTTTGTTTCTTGGGTGCGGCTTGGATTTACGAACGAGGCGGGCCGTTGTGGGCAGGATTTGGCATTTCTGGTTTGGCGTTTAGCAGCAAAGATACTGCCCCTTATGGCTTGGGACTTAAACCTGATTCTTCTTTATTGGGACAGTTCCGCAATAGAGGCTTGAATTGGCTGGCTCAACAGCTACTGTTCCGAGAAGTAACCGCGTACACTAATCAAGTTCGCAATAATTTAGGGCTTCCTCCCTGCACAAATAGTTTCTTTGACACTCTCTCTCCTTTTCTTCATCTAGTAGGAACAGTTCCAGAGTTTGAATATCCCCGTCGAGATTTACCTGCTCAAGTGCATTTCGTGGGTCCTTTACTGTCCCGCATCGCTACAGAGTTTACACCCCCTGACTGGTGGAATGACCTGAAAGGAAGCCAGCCTGTTATTCATGTGACCCAAGGCACTGTCGCCACCGATCCAGAAGCGTTAATTGTGCCAACTTTACAGGCACTAGCACAGGATAATGTTTTAGTTGTGGCAACTACAATCGACAAATCGATCGATAGCATTCCCCCCACTGCAATCCCTGCCAATGCTCGAATTGAATCGTTTATTCCCCATCCTGAACTGTTGCCCAACGTCGATGTGATGATTACGAACGGAGGTTACAACGGGGTGCAGATGGCATTAGCACACGGAGTACCCTTAGTTGCCGCAGGACAATCGGAGGATAAACCAGAGGTTTGCGCCCGAATTGAGTGGACAGGCGTTGGAATTAATTTGAAAACGGGGAAGCCAACTCAGCAACAGATTCGCTCTACGGTGAGAGAGCTACTGGCAAATAATCGCTATAAGACCCGCGCCAAGGAATTGCAAATTGCAATTCGTCAATACGATGCGCCAATATTGGCGGCAACGCGGCTGGAACAACTTGCAGCCACAAAACAACCAGTATTTAGGACTGAGTAAAGTTTTTAGGTATCGTTCTCAAAACATTGAGAAGCTATGTAGTTAAGAACCTAAAAAGTAGAAACAATAGAACAAGAGGTCGTATTACAAAAAATTTGTGAGGATAGAAGATGCAGTTGATAAAGATAATCCGCTCTTTGACGGCTCCTTTGGAAACGCCAATAACTTGTCCTTTCTTTTACAGCAATTTTCAGGTAATTAGCCCCTAAATGATAAGCTGATGAGAGAAAAACTACTAACTTGGTGATATGCCTGTTGCTTACTCCACCGACTTACGCACGCGGGTGATAGACGCGTGGAATGCCCAAGAAGGAATACAACCTCAACGGATGCGACCTCAATATGATACTTACAAAGAGATAGGAAAACCATATTGTTGAGTTTATGCCAGAATTGGCTCCAACGAGTTGCAGTTAAAACCAAAGTTCTTAAACTAAGTACCACGGCGGCATCAGTTTCTTTCCATCGCATCCCAGAACAGCGTAAGCGTTGCTTAATAACAGTTTTACAGGCGGCTTCAGTCACTCCCGATCCAATCGGATAGTGCCAGTCACTATAAAAAGCATAGTTCATTTGATGAATATGGTTATGAAAATAGGTAACCGCCGCCACCAAGTTATCTCGAATAGCTTTTGGGTGTTCTTGAGATACTGATATAGCAGTCCTAGGTGAGTTGTAGAAAAGCAAAAGTGCAAATATTGTCAATAATAGAGGTAGCATTTTAGGACTGACTGAGGGATGGGCGAATTAGTCGAGTTTATTCAAAGTAATCCTGACCCCAGGGAACTCAAACGTGCATTAGCAGTACAAGGCGTTAAGTCGGGTATTGGAAGAAGCATGGAAGCTGGGGCTGATGTCGGCGGAGCATTGCACCGCGCGATCGCCATTGAGCGTAAAACCGAGCAAAGGTTATTGACAGGCAGGACTTTGAGCATAGGTGAGTTACAAGCTTTATTCAATGTTTACGCCCAAGATAAGTCTGTCAAGGGTATCCGCGATGCAGCGCTGATTGCAGTATTGTATAGTACGGGTTTGCGGCGTTCTGAAGTAGCAGTGCTGGATTTATCAGATTGAAACGAGACGGATAGTTGTTTGATAGTGCGATTGGGTAAGGGAGACAAAAACCGGACAAACTACCTAGATGATGGAGCAAAGGCGGCGTTAACCGATTGGTTGAGGTGGCGGGGGGAAGAACCTGGAGCGCTGTTTTATCCGACGCGCAAAGGTGGCCTAGTTGAAAGGCGAAGGATGACCGACCAAGCGGTGTTGGATATTTTGCAGTAGCGGGGTAAGGAAGCAAAGCTTATATCGTTCTCACCTCATGATTTTCGGCACACGTTTGCTAGCAATATGATAGACGCAGAAGTAGATATTGTTACGGTGCAAAATTTAATGGGTCACGCAAGTCCCGTGACTACGGCGCGTTATGACAGGCGGGAAGAAGCGGCTAAACGTAAGGCGGCGAGTTTACTGCATACGCCTTACGGGCGCTCGTGATTGTAATTTAGATTAAGTTTTAGTTACTTTGCAGATACCTCTGTCCAACTCCTCTCGACTTCAGCTAACGCATTAGTTACTTTGCCAAAGGCGGCGGCGTGGGGGCGATCGCCATCATCAGCATAGCCATAAGTTAGCAAGCGATTTCGATTGAGGCAAAGTTTGGTAAACTGTGGTGCTAGTAGATTAAATAGCTCAAATCGTGCTTGCAGTTCGGGAAAGCGATGTTGGTAATTTAAAATACGTGCGCGTACTTGCTGCCAGAAAGTGCGTTCGGGATAATTGTGGTGGGTTTCCAGTAAATCAGATAAGTAACGATGGTGGCAAATAAATAAACCCGCAAAAATGAACTGACATAATCCTTCTGGGGGTTCAGTCAGCATCACTGCTTTCAATTCTTGGGGTAAAGATTCTAGTTCTGGTAAGGGATGGCGACTGATATTAACATCGTCTACAAAGTCTTTCATTGCTAGACGGTGAGGAACAAAATTCTTGAGAACCAAAATTGTGTTCTCACCGTGGGGAGAGAACACTATACCATAGCGGTAGAGATAGTGTAGCAGGGGCGGCAAAATGGCATCGAATAAGCATTCTAGCCAAGCCTCTAGGCTAAGTCCCGATCGCGCTACTAGCTGCGATACAAAGGCTTGTCCATTACTATCTATATGGAGTAAGGCGGCTAAGGTTATCGGGCGTTCATCAGATTCTGTGTAAGCAAGAACGCTCTCGCGCCAAAGACAACCAAGCATTTCTTTATATTGATAGGGTGCGCCGGATAGTTGGTTGTAGTAGGAATGATTGTAGTTGATAGTGGCTACTTCCCCAGGCAAAATTAGGCGGCATTCATCTCGGAGAAACGCATCGCGATCGCAAATAGACTTCACCCACTCTGTAACTTTGGGAGCAATTACGGTGCGCTCGCTGGGTAAACCACGATAAACAAGGGTATTGAGGATACTTAGAGGTAATTTGACATAGCGTTTTTGAAAATGGCTAATATTGGCAAAGGTACGAATTGATTGCTGCGGTAAATAGCGATCGGGGCTGTAACCAAGAGGAACAATTGCTTTTATCGCTAAATCCTCTGCAAATAAGGGAATAATGATGTTTTGCCATTGCCACTCATGGACTGGGAGAAAGTAATAGTTGACAGGCTCTAAGTTTTGTGATTTTAATATTGTCTCAAATTCCGCTAGAGTTTCTTTTCCTAACTCCTCTGCCATTAGTGTCGGGTAATCAAGTGTGGTTACAGCATTGAATTGAGCGCGATCTTGTCTTGCAGCAATCCAAAATAGCGCGATCGCCTGTTTGCGTTCTGGTGCATGAGCTAAATAGTCATCATAGCCAAAACCAATTCGTCCTTTATTGAAAGTAATCCAGGGATGTCCTTCCATTTCCCCTTCTAGGTGGGGATAGTCCATCTCTAGCAAATCTGTATCCTGATTTTCTTTTGCTACCCTAATGTGAGCATCAGCGAGGAGAGTGTTGCTTAGTTCTTTCAACAGATGAGCGGTAGTTTCAGAGGTCATTCCCACTGCTATATGTACATCTAAAACAAATTTTAGAGGGTTGGAGGCTGGTAACCATTGCGTTTCTTCCCAGCGTTGAATTGATGCTGGAATTACTCGATAACTATCAAACAAGCGTTGTTTAGCTTCAAAACTATAGACAATACCTTCAGGAAGCGAAAGGCGGTAAAGATTGGATTCTCCCTTAGTTTCAACAATTTCCGGTTGTATAATTTCCTCGTACATAAACTCTGAAAGCATCTTAGCTAATAGATCGCTACCTACAGACTGCCAAGTTTGCATTTGTAAGGCTTGAGTAAGAATTTGTAAGTGATTCATGGTTATGACTCCTTTTTAGAAACGGCTAAGGGTTGAAGACGTAAAGACAGCTTGCGGAAAACTGTGAATCGAGCAAAAAGTAAGTTGATACAACAAATCATTGCGGCGGCTAAAAATGGGGCAGATAAACTGTAGGTATTAACTAGCCATGAAGCCATTAGCGGTGCGCCCAAATGTCCCACATTGGCAAACGAAGTTGCCAGACTATAGTTGAAATGCAGACTTTTAGCACTGCTACTGCCAAATAATTGCAGTTCTAAAGCAGCTTGAGTCACGGCTAAACAAAATCCGTAAACTCCCCTGGCTAAAACTAGAATCAATAGGTGTTGCGTCCAACCTTGGAGATACAAACTCCCAGCTAAGATACACAACCCAACTAAATAGATAGGTTTTAATCTTTGTGGATGACAGGACTTACGAATATAGGGCAAAGCTGCGATCGCCATAATGCTGGGAATCATGAATAGTAAACTACTTTCTAGCAGGCTCATTTTGAAGGGTGCTGAGGCGGTAACATAGGCTGTAAAAAAGGGACGTACTAGATTATTTGCCAACTGGAAGCTAAGAATTACTATCCCAATCGCTACAATAAAACCAATTTGATTATCCACTACTGGAGGCTGGCTTTCTGTGGCGGCACTTGGGCGTTGGGTCGAAACTCCCCGCAAGATATAAAGGCAGATACCAAGTTGCAACACATCGGCGGCGGCGATCGGGTAAAACAAGAACAAAGGAGCATCAAGATTCACCATCCAAGCCCCAGCGATCGTTGCAGTGATAATTGCACCGTGAAATACTGCTTGATAAGTTCCGGCTACTGTAGCTCTTTTTTCCTCACCCGCCAATTGAATAATTAAGGGATACACCAATAGATAGCTACTTTTACATAGCAATAACAAAATGGTGTAGATCAAAAATTGATTAGTAGTAGTAGATGTCGCCATTAAGGCTGTCATAACTGCTGTTCCCACTTGCCCGATATACAGCAGATGTTTGACTTCAAACTGACGAGCTAAAATACCCCAAAATGGAGCGCATAGAACTACAGTCAACCGACAAACAAAAATGTAGTATCCGGTATAAGAAAGATCCTCAACTCCAAATACCTTGCGAAAAAACTGGGGATAGAACGGTGAAAGTAATACCTCGTTGAATACAGCTAAGAACACGCATAGAAATAGTGCGCCGGAGACTAATTGCAGCCGATGTTTCATACCGCAACACCAAACTGTTGAAAGACGTTGCGGCTACTGACTGGATAGACAGTTTTTCCGGTGATAGTGTTGATAATTACGGAGTTGCGATGAGCGCCTAATCCTAAATCTGGTGCTCCAACGCCGTGAGTATGTAGTTCGCCGTTTTGGACAAAAATTTGGTTTGGTATTTTCTGAGTAAGTTCTAAGCGATAGTCAAGGTTGACGACATAACGTCCCTGCTCCCACTGAATTAGAGAGTGAATATCAGCAAGGCAATTAGGAATCTCATGATGGTATCCAGTGGCAAGGATAATGCAATCGGTTTCATGAGCAAATCGCCGCTCTTGTTGTAAATGCCGATATTCTAAACGATATAAGTCGCCTATCATCTCGACTTCTTTTACTTCTACGGAAGACAGCAAACGCACATTTGGAGAACTATCGGCAACAGAACGTTCGTAAAGCAGGTTATAGATATCTGCAATAGTGTCAAAACTAATGCCTTTATAAAGCAAGTTTTGCGCTGATAATACTCGCTCTCGCCGTTCGGGGGAAAGCCCGTGGAAGTAATGGATGTAATCAGGGGAAAAATGCTCTAATCCCAGCTTTGAATACTCCATTGGGAAAAAGCCTTGAGAACGAGTGTGCCATTCTAGGCGATAGCCATAGGTTTCTTGTTCTTGCAACAACTCATAAAACACTTCTGCCGCACTTTGACCCGATCCAATAACTGTAATTGATTTAGCTTGACGAGTGCGATCGCGTCGGTGCAAAAATTCCGCCGAGTGAAATACATTTTCTGACAGTACATCTTGCAAGCAAGCAGGTACGCGCGGAACGCTGCCAACTCCTAGAACTAAATTTCGACAGCGAGAGGTAGATATCGTTCCTGACATAATATCCCGTGTTTGGACTTCAAAACACTGAGAATTTTCTTGCCGAGAAATTGTTTCTACTCTTTGACCAAAACGGCAACTTGGCAGTTGTTGTGCTACCCACTGACAATAATGGTTGTACTCCCGCCGGGGAATGTGAAACTGTTCCCAAAAATAAAAGTGATAAAGGCGAGATTGTGCTTGTAAATAGCTGAGGAAACTAAATTGGCTAGTGGGGTCAGCCATTGTTACCAAATCCGCTAGAAACGGAACTTGAATAGTCGTTCCCTCAACTAGCAAACCTGAATGCCAGTGAAATTGGGGTTTTTGTTCCAAAAATAGAGCGTTAATCTCTGCAACTGGTTTTAACAGTGCAGCCAAGCCTAAATTGAATGGCCCAATGCCAACACCGATGATGTCATAAACACAATCTGACATTATTTCCACCTCTTTAGGAAACTTTGGCGATCGCAAAACATCAATGCTGCCCGTTTATCAGGTAAGTCAATCTCTGTTTGCAATTCAAAGCCGCAGCGTTTAAATACGTGAATCATCTTGGCGTTACGACTATCGGGTTCGGTGACAATCTTTGCTGTTTCTGGGTGTTGAAACTGAAAAAATGTCATAGCACGTAACAGTGGCAGGGCGTAACCTTTGCCGAGAAACTCTGGAGAACCAATTAATAAATGGATTCCCCGATCGGCAAGATGAGCGGGATAATAGCGGGAAATGATATCATCCGCCGCCCAGTAAGATTCCCAGTAACTCATCGGCACATCATCTAGTAAACCGATATAAAGGGTTTGATGGAGATCGGCGATCGCTTTTTGTAAGTGTTGCCCCATCCGTTCTTTGTCGTAGGCTAGGTTCCAAAAAGGAATTACATGAGGTTGATTCATCCAGTTATGAATTAGTGGCAAATCTTCTAAAACAACTGGACGAAATGCGATCGCTTTATCAATCTCTGTATCCCAGGTTTGATAAGAGTATACCAATGTACTATGGGACATAGACACCTCCATCAATCAGGGGGTTGTTAATGGCAACATACACCGACTGAGTAGATACCGAGCCTACTAATTCGTCCATATCGTGAAAGCGGGTGAGAAGATTGGCTTTACAACGTAAATGCGATTGGCATAGGAGATTTTGCAACAAAGTAGAACAACCTTGCATTAAAACTGATTGTGTTCCTAAAGCTGTCCGCAGTTCGGCTAAAAGTAATTGTTCGTCTACCAATCCTGCGACCCCAAAGGCGTTAATTAATCCAAACAAATTATTAATGAATAAGTAGTAACCTATGCGTTCGTCAATCACCGCATCATCACAAAAGGTTTGGCTTTTTTGACTAATTCCCGGCAGAATGGCATCTAATTGTTGATAAAACGAGCGTCGATAGTAATATCCCTGGTTGTCGCGGTAAAAGAAGCGATCGGGATAGCCATCTTGTAACTGTAATACACTGTTTTGCTGATGGGCTTCAATGGCAATACCGTAGGTAAAGTAAAGCCACAAAATCGGTTTTAGAGAAATCTCCAGGTAACGGCGAAACCAATCAAGGCTAACTTCACTTGTAGAACGTTTTTCTTGTTGTGCCAGTTGGTGAATAATTTGAGATAAACGCGAACCATCGCCAGAAATAGCATCTTGACACAGGGCAATTAAACAAGTTGCATCAGTATTTGGATTTGCTAGAAACGGATTTTCTCTCAAAATTGTCGCAAATCCTTCTACAGGTTCGCCGTCTATTTTTAGAGTGATAAAAGCGGGGTCACGAATAATGTTGAAATTAGGAAAGCGATCGCCTAACTCTTTACCAATTTCACCAGCAAGCAATTGATAAACTTCTACACTCCGTTCCAATTCTTTGTACAAGTTGGTTCGCATAGAGTTTGTAATCTTCACGTTCAAAGACAACTTCAACATGAATGCTGCATTGGGGTGATAAACAGTACGAATTGAAGAAGTAGGCAGATAAGATTGACCTTGTAGCCCTAAGTCTTGCAGCAATCCCCGATCTAATAACTGTTGAACTGCTGGCTGATACCGCATAAAATTGGCTTGCCAAGGATGTACTGGCAATAGCGCATATTCATCTTCACCGCAGTAAGTTGTCTTAAAGTCAGCTTTTATTGCTGGATCGGACAATAGTTGTTGCTTAATTAGTGTTGTCGCAGTCTGCGATCGCGCTGAACCCTCTTGCACAATCGAGTAATGGGCGCGAAAGTAGTGCAACGGAAAACTACCCTGCAATTCTGGTGAATAAGCGAACAATTCCTGCTCGGAAAACCCCTGGCGACTTTTTGGTGTAGGGTGTAAATGATGTCCAAACACCAAGGATTGTTCAGTGGCAACAAAGGAACTATTAAACTTATAAAGTTGTTCGTCTTGCCGTCGTTGTTGGACAAACTGTTCAATATTGCTACAGCTTTGAATTACCCGCAGCAGCAATTCATCTTGATGACTATTGTTATCACTAGCCAAAGCCAATTCTTTAGTAATCAACGCAACTAACGTAACGTAATCTAGTTCTAAGACACGACTACCTGCTAGTTGATAATAAACTGGAAATGAAAACAAATGCCGTCCAGTGGGCGACCAGTAGCGCAAACCAATCCACAACTCTATGCTTTGATGAGTCAAGGTACAGCAAATTAAAGATGTTGCGCCAGTAAGAGCGAATATCTCAGTAATAGCTGGCTTGCAGTCATCCGTAGCAGAAAAGGGTTGCTTGATTATTTTATTTATTTCCCCCATACCCATCTCTCGCAGGTAACAATTGAGAAAACTTTGAATTGTCACTTGTTCGGCAATTTGCTTATCTGTGTAATTTACCGCCGCTTGTAGTGTCGGCTTGGCAATTGTTTGTTTTGTCATGGTGTTGTCTCCAATTTTTTACCCAACTGCTTGACAGCACTCAAAATGGCTGTAATGTCTGCTAGTTTTGTGCAGGGGTTAAGTAAGGTGAATTTTAGATAGGTAAGCTTGCCAATTTTGGTTTGTGCTAAAACAGCTTCCCCGGTTTGCAACAAAGTCTCTCGAATTTGGCTGTTGATTTGGTTTACCCAGGCTTCAGAAAGAGTTTTCGCCGGACAATAACGAAATACCACAGCGTTGATTGTGGGATGGGTTGCCAATTCCAACGTTGGCTCGGTGGCAATTACACTTGCTGTTGCTTGCGCTAAGTCAATGGTGGTATCGATCGCATTTCCTAGCTGTTTCCTGCCTAATGCTTGCAGGGAGACAAAAAGTTTTAGGGCATCAAATCGCCTTGTAGTCTGCACAGACTTGGTAACTAAGTCTGGAACTCCTGCTTGTACATTTGTTTCTGGGTTGAGATAGTCGGCGTGCAAGGCGATCGCCTCAAAATTAGAGCGATCTTTAAGCAGAAAAGCACCGCAACTAATCGGCTGATAAAAGAGTTTGTGGAAGTCTACAGTCATAGAATCGGCGGCTTCTATGCCAATAAGTTTATGGCGATGGCGATCGCTCATTATCAAAGCGCCTCCATAGGCTGCATCGACGTGTAGCCATAGTCCGTACTCTTTGGCACAAGCTGCCAACTCCGGCAATGGATCGATGCTGCCAAAGTCTGTAGTGCCAACGGTTGCTACAACCGCAATGGGGATGAGTTGTTCCTGTTTTAGCTGGGCTAGTTGCCTTTCAAGTGCTGTCGGACACAAGCGATAATTTGCATCAGTTTCCACCGTTACTACTGCCTGTTCGCCCAATCCTAACAAGGCGGCAGATTGGCGGATAGTGAAATGAGACACTGTTGAACAAAGAATGCGAAAGCGATTAGCTTCGGGGGGTAATCCTTGTTGTTTTACTTGCCAATTGAGTTGCTTGCAAGCAAAAGTATCTCGTGCTAACAAAAGTCCCATGAAGTTAGATTGCGTGCCGCCACTGGTAAAAATGCCATCTGCTGCCGCATCGTAACCAAATAAGTTGCATAGCCAATTTACTAAATGCTGTTCTAGTATGGTTGCTGCTGGGCTTTGATCCCAAGAGTCCATTGATTGATTGCTGGCACTGATTAAAACTTCGGCTGCCAAAGCTGGGATTAGTGGCGGACAGTGCAAATGAGCAAGGCACTTAGGATGAGAAACAACTACAGAGTTATTGAGAATAATCTTACCAACATTATTAAGAATTTTTCTCAATTCTTGTCCAGTTTCCAAACAAATTTGGCTGCCAGCAATCGCGGCGATTAATTGTTTTGGAGTAGTGCCACTATAAGGTTGGGTTTGAGTAGCGAAGTATTGAATTAAAACTTCTTGGGCAGTAGCGATCGCTTCTTGGTAAGCCGCTAAACTAGGCGTTGAATTTGTCAAAAAGTGTTCGGATTGCAGAGAGTTGGTCGGTGTTTTCAGCATCAGCCTACCTCTGAAAGCATCGGCAACACCTGTTTTTCGGCTGCTTTGACTGACTTAAGAAAAATTTCGCTAATGCTATCAATTTGCCCAATAGTAACGGTCAAGGGTGGTAAAAAGCGGACAACGCTACCAAACCTTCCCCCAATTTCAACCATTAAACCTCGACGCAAACACTCCGCTTGAATGCGACTTGCTAATAACGGGTGGGCAGGGTAACTACCACACCGCTCGGGTTGTGACTCTAAGTTAACAATCTCAGCGCCAACCATCAACCCGCGTCCGCGAACATCACCTATGCAGCGAGTATCGGCTTGAATTTGACGCAGATAAGACATTAAGCGATCGCCCATTGCGGCGGCATGGTCTGCCAAACGGTTCTCCTGGATGTAGCGCAACGTAGCAATTCCTGCCGCCATCGCCAATTGATTTCCCCGAAAAGTGCCAGCATGAGCGCCAGGCGACCATTTATCCAAATCTCGGTCGTAAATTACTACCGACAAAGGCAAACTACCGCCAATAGCTTTAGATAACAGCAGTACATCGGGCGTTATCCCAGAGTGTTCAAAAGCATAGAGTTTTCCGGTACGACCAAAACCTGTTTGAATTTCATCTACAATCAGGGGAATTTGGCGATCGCGGGTAAGATTACGAATTTGCCTCACCCAATCATCGGCAGCCGGAATTACACCACCTTCGCCCTGGACAATTTCTAGAATCATCCCGGCCGGGGTAATAATACCGCTTTCGGGGTCATCAAGAATTGATTGAATGTATCGGCTACTCACAAGCTGCCCTGCTTCACCACCAATACCAAAGGGACAACGATACTGATAGGGGTAGGGTAAGAAGTGAACATCAGGCATTAGTCCTGCCACTTCTTGTTTGGGGTTCAAATTACCTGTCAAACTCAAAGCCCCGTGAGTCATCCCATGATAGCCACCGTGAAATGATAGTAAACTGCGTCGCCCTGTCGCGGTTTTCACAAGTTTGATTGCCGCTTCAACGGCATCTGCACCGGAGGGGCCGCAGAACTGAATCCGTGCCTTTTGAGCAAAGGTAGAGGGCAAACTAGCAAATAGTTCTTCCACAAAGGCATCCTTAACTGGGGTAGTCAAGTCGAGGGTATGTAGGGGAAGATTTGCGTCTAAAACTGCTCGGATAGCCTCAAGTACAACGGGGTGATTGTGTCCCAAGGCTAACGTGCCAGCACCGCACAGACAGTCAAAATACAGGTTGCCATCTGCATCTTTAACATAAATACCTTTAGCTTCTCTAATCGCCATGCGGAGACGACGGGGATAGCTTCTAGCATTTGATTCTCGCTCTTGCTGGCGTTCTAAATAGTGCTTTGAGGTAGGGCCAGGTAGAACAACTTCTCGCGTGCCAGGTAGGGGATGAAAATTTTGAAAATCAGACTCGGCGATGCTTGATGAAGGAGATGCTAGGGGCAACACCAAATCACGAGCATCAGAAGGTGAACCATTATTAGTTGGTTGCACTTTTAAATACCTCTAGGTTTTCATCCATAAGAATACAAATTGGTAGGACTTGAAAAATGTTTTCAACAAGCTCCCAAAACAAAGATAGGCTTAATGCAAACTATTGTCAATAGTTATTGGAAAAATTAGCTCTAGGGAAACTGATATAAACGAATGTTCTAATCAATTACTGGTTTAGCACTATGTTTTTTGCAGCTTGTAGCGGTTATAAATGGTCTACATCCTCGTTTTAGTCCGCGCAGAAGCCAATAACCACAAGAAATAGGGAGTACCAATTGTAGCCGTAACTAATCCAGAGGGAATTTCTCTCGGTGCAAGAGCAACGCGACCGATAACATCTGCGACAGTAACTAAAATTGCGCCTAAAATTGCCGCAATTAGCACTAGCTGGCGGTGACGATGACCTACTAATAGACGCGAAGCATGAGGAGCAATCAAACCGACAAAACTAATCGTACCTACTGTAGCAACCGCAGAGGCGGCGAGGGCAACCGCGATTGCAACGCTAACAGCCCGAGCGCGTTGCAAGGGCATTCCTAAAGTTTGGGGTATATCTTCTCCCAACGCCATTAAATCTAACCAGCGACTAGAAACCCATGCTAAGGGCAATAGTATTAAGGGGAAAGGAATTAAATACCATAAATCATCCCATTGACGGGCGTAGGTGCTACCTGCAAGCCAAACTAAAGCTTGGGCAACTCTTAGCTTTGACATCACAACTAGCAAGTTGATCCCCGCCGCACAAAAAGCAGAAACAGCAATTCCTACCAACGCCAAACGCCCTGGTGCAATTCCATTTTGCCAAGAGGCAAGATAAACCACAATTGCCGCCGCAAAAGCACCAATAAAGGCAGCGACGGGGACG
>QQTW01000514.1_pt1 | contig 24188 bp, 20 predicted proteins | sample 1904831 | NCBI WGS metagenome assembly QQTW01 (sample SAMN09435610, study PRJNA476489) | Subsurface metagenome, whole genome shotgun sequencing project. | reverse complement strand
GTTCCATGTCGAAGGCTTGGGCTTTATACGCCCCGCTGTCAGCTTTGTGGAGGGCGGGTAGAGATAGAAAATCTACTTGTGGGGGCACGGCGAAGCGGCTCGAGGTGCTCGCGCCTGTGAGCATCAAGATGCTTATGTTGGGGAACGTTTCGGTAAGCGCCTGCGCGATTAGTAGGTTGCGGCGGGTATGTCCTAACCCCACGGTGTCGTGCGAGTAGAGGGCGACGCGAAGTGACCGCGCTGTGGGCACAAGGTTTTTTTTTAGCGAGTGCCATTTTGGTACTGGGCACACGGACCTGCTGATCTTGCTTCGGGTCGACAGCTAATGGCATGGGTTGGCCTTTGAGAAAAAGTAGTTAGGGACGCATAATCAGCCTTACACCCTACCTAGAAAGCCTACCGAGGAAAACATGACAAAACTCTGACACTTAAGAGCGCCTTTCAAAACCTCATGGCAAGATCGTCTAAGGTAGCGCATGGCGAAGCCCTTAGTAACCGATGCGCTGTGGAACGTCATGGAACCGCTGCTGCCGAAAGAGCCCGCCAAGCCCAAAGGGGGACGCCCTCGAGTAGCCAACCGTGCTGCGCTGACGGGCATCTTGTTCGTGCTCAAGAGCGGCATTGCGTGGGAGATGCTGCCTCGGGAGATGGGCTGCGGCAGTGGGGTGACGTGCTGGCGACGGCTTAGAGACTGGCAGGAAGCAGGTGTTTGGCATCGGCTTCACCAGGTGCTCCTCGACAGGCTCGGGGAGGCAAACCAGATCGACTGGGAACGTGCTTGTGTGGACTGCTTTAGTGTGCCCGCGCCAGGGGGGGCGAAGCGACCGGGCCGAATCCGACGGACAGGGGCAAACAGGGCACTGGAGTTACGTCGATTTAGTGGATACCAGCACGCTTGACGTAGCGTGAGGAAGAGGTATCCAGATGCCCAGAAGCCGTCCCCCATACCCACCCGAGTTTAGAGCTGAGGCCGTGAGGCTCTACCACACGAGTGCGAAGAGCCTGCAAGAAGTTGCTGCCGACCTCGGTACGACCGCCAACTCGCTAAGAGAGTGGGTGCGGCGTGCCGAGGTCGAAAAAGGCAGCCAAGAAGGTCTCACTCAGGACGAGCGGGCAGAGCTAAGCCGCTTGCGCCGTGAGGTCCGCATTCTGAAAGAAGAGCGGGAGATCCTACGAAAAGCGACCGCCTTCTTCGCCAGGGAATCCGACCGGACAAGGTAGACGTGTTCCGGCTCGTGGAGCGAGAGAAGGCAAAATATCGTGTTACACGGATGTGCCGAGTGCTGGGCGTTTCCCCTAGCGGCTACTATGCGTGGCTCCGTCGTAGTCCCTCGCAGCGAGTGCAGCAAGATGCCGAGTTGCTCGAACGTATCAAGCTCATCCACGCCAAAAGCCGCGGCATCTACGGCGCTCCCCGCATCCATGCCGAGCTGCGCCGCCAGCACCAGACCTGCTGCTCACGTAAACGCGTCGCCCGTCTGATGCGTGAAGCTGGTCTAGTGGGCGTCCATAGAAGGCGTAAGCGGGGAAGCACAAGGCGTGATCCAGCCCGGCCTAGCTACAGCGACCTGGTGAAGCGCGAGTTCACCCCCAGCACCCCTGACCGCCTGTGGGTCGCCGACATCACGCAGCACAAAACCGGCGAAGGCTGGCTCTATCTGGCGGTCGTCATCGACGCCTACTCCCGTAAGGTCGTGGGCTGGTCGATGGCTGAGCATCTGCGGGCCAAGCTTGTCATTAAGGCGCTCGAGATGGCGGTGTGGAACCGGCGACCCTCCCCGGGCTTGGTCCACCACTCCGATCACGGCTCTCAGTACACTTCCCTGGCGTTTGGGCAGCGGCTCGAGCAAGCGGGCGTCCTGGGGTCGATGGGCAGCGTAGGCGACGCGCTAGATAACGCTGTGGCCGAGAGTTTTTTCGCCACCTTACAGGTCGAATTACTAGATCGGCGGCGGTGGTCCACACGTCGAGAACTCACTACTGCCATCTTCGAGTACACCGAGGTCTTCTTCAACCGCCAGCGTCTGCACTCCACACTCGGCTATCTCAGCCCAACCGAGTACGAGGAGGTATATGCTCTCCAGCAGGCGGCCTGACCGCCAAGTCCTAACCCCTCCACTAAATCGGCTCAACCCCAGTAGACGGCGTGGCCGATGACCAGCTTAGGGAAGCGGTAGCCTTTAGGGCTTTCGGAAGCCTCGTTCACCCTAGGAGCCTACCCGATCTAAAATAACTTGACGCAGCCGGTCCGAAGGGCTCAGCGGGGCGCTCAGGCGTTGTTAGCGGGGTTTGAGAAGTGCTACCCTCCCCTGCTTCCGGGAGCGTGAACAGGGCGATGGGCTGGTTGTTCCGTGAGGCTAGCGTCTGGCCGAGGCGCTCGAGCTGAGCCGGGTAGCGAACAATCTTAAACGTGAGCTTGTTAACCTGCTGGAGAGGATACTAGCGCGTGTCAGGGAGTGAGAACTCACTAAAATAGCGGGTGAGTTGCCCTGCCCTAAATAGGAGACCCCATGCCTTTCAAACTTGTGATGCTGCCTCCACAGAGCGACACTACCAGGTCTTGGTCCACCCGGCTACGGGAAACGATTCCCGAGCTGCACCTCGTGGTGGCCGAGAACGTCGCTCAGGTGGAGGGAGAGATCACCGACGCCGACGCCGCCTACGGCACCCTCCCCGACGGAGCGCTCGAGAAGTCACAACGGCTGCGCTGGCTGCAAGCCCCGGCGGCCGCACCCCCAGCGGGCTACTACACGCCCGAACTGATTGAGCACCCGCTGACGGTGACGAACTTCCGGGGCATCTATAACGACCACATAAGCGCCCACATCATGGCCTTCGTCCTGGCGTTCGCCAGGGGCTTCCAGCACTATCTGCCGCGGCAGCTCAACCGCACTTGGACGCCAAAGGAAAACGCTGTCGGTACCGTTCATCTACCTGAGGCCACTGCACTCATCATCGGGGTGGGCGGCATTGGTGGGGAGACGGCGCGGCACTGCGCAGGTTTTGGTATGCGGGTAGTGGGTGTTGACGTCAGACAAGAGGAGAAGCCTGAAGGGGTCACTGAGCTGCACAAGCCGGAGGCTCTGGACGAGCTGCTGCCCCACGCCGATTTCGTGATCATGACCGTGTCCCACACCCCGGAGACGGAAGGGATGATGAACGCCGCACGGCTTAGGCGGATGAAGCGGACGGCCTTCTTGATCAACATCGGGAGGGGCATGACGGTGAAGCTGGACGATCTCGTCGCGGCCCTGGAAGCGGGTGATATTGCTGGGGCTGGTCTCGACGTGTTTGAGACTGAACCGCTGCCTGCCGACCATTCTCTGTGGACCCTGCCGGGCGTGCTGCTCACACCGCACGTTGCTGACAGCGGTCCCTACCTGGACAATCGCCGTTACGGCGTGCTCTTGGAGAACTGCCGCCGGTTCGCCACCGGAGAACCCTTGCTCAACGTGGTCGATAAGCAGAGGTGGTTCTAGAAACCTCTAAGGGGCAGCACAGTTCGTTCACCGACAGGTAACTTAATTGGCTAGCTTATTTAGTAACTCCTGCGCTGCATTAAGGTACGCTCACCTGATTTGGGAGGTGCCATGAACTACCGTTATCTTGGACGTACCGGTCTCAAAGTCAGCGAACTCTGCCTAGGCGCGATGACCTTCGGGCGTGAGCACGAAGCGAGCGAAGCAGAAAGCCACGCCATGCTAGACCGTTTCGTCGCTGCCGGGGGCAACTTCATCGACACCGCCGACGTATACAGCCGAGGTATATCGGAAGAGATTTTGGGCCGCTGGCTCGAGGGGCAAGAGCGCGACGCCTTTGTGGTCGCTACCAAGGTGCGCTTCCCAATGGGCGACGACCCCAACGAAGTGGGTCTCAGCCGCAAACACATCATGCGTTCGGTCGAAAGGAGCTTACGCCGCCTGAAAACCGACTATATCGACCTTTACCAAGTCCACGCCTGGGACAGGCACACCCCCTTAGAAGAGACGCTTTCCACGCTCGACGAACTCGTCAGGCGCGGCTGGGTACGGTATCTGGGGGTCAGCAACTTCACGGGCTGGCAGCTGCAAAAGGCGCTCGACCTGTCGAAGCAACACGGCTGGGAACCCTTTAAGTGCTTGCAGCCGCAGTACAACCTGCTCTGCCGCTCGACCGAATGGGAGCTTATTCCGGTCTCACTTAACGAAGGGCTAGGGGTCATCCCCTGGAGTCCCTTGCGGGGTGGCTGGCTCTCGGGCAAGTTCCGCCGGGGCATGGAGGCTCCGCTCGAGGGCAGCCGCATTAAGCGTGCGGAAGAGCAGGGCTGGGGCGAGTCGTGGAGCGCCTACAACAACGAGCACACCTGGGGAGTCATCGACGCGCTCTTCGAGGTAGCCGAGGAGGCAGACAAGAAGCCAGCGCAGGTCGCCATCAACTGGCTTTTGCAGCGCCCAGGGGTGACCTCGCCCATTATCGGCGCGCGCACCATGCAGCAGCTGGAGGAAAATCTGGGTGCAGCGGGTTGGACCCTTTCCCCGGAACATGTCGACAAGCTCGACCGGGCAAGTGAGGTGCAGGCCCCCTATCCGTACGACTCCTAGACAAAGCGTACGAGAGAGCAGAAAATCCGTGCTATAGAGGGTAGCCTGAACCCGATCATACCAGCGCTGTACGAATACGAGGAGGGGCTGGCAGCAGTGCCCTTTTTCGGCAGCCTCTACGATGTCTTTGTCAATGGCGTGCCCCGACCGCCGCGCGGTATGTAGAGGTCGCGAGGGCTTTTTACACGGCCGTCTACAGCGCAGTAACGGGTGAAGAGGACGCCGAGATAGCCTTTGAAATGCTCAAACTTGACTATAATAGATTACGGGCCTTTCTACAGGCACGCCTAACTGAGTACCGCCAGTACATATTCCGGCTTGACCTTACCCTTAAGTACACCACCTTTAGATACACCAGCTTGGCAAGCGTCTCATGCACCTTAACCCCAACGTTCTCCAGGTTGAGCCGATCCGAGACCAGCAAGATGATGTCGTTCTAGCCCGAGCGCGCGACCTGAGCGAACTTCTGATTAATCCATCGCCCTAACCTGCCGAGCAGCGCCACGAGAGTCCGCAGCGGGGTCCTTGTCGCACCAGCCTCTACACAATGGTTAAAGCGGTACTTCTCGGGCTCATGAAGGCCCATTTAAAACCCGTGCTCGGGGGTGGCCAGCTCAGGGCCGCTTGGACGTGGGCTGCCGCAACAGATAGACACATAGCCCGAGGGCCAAGCCCGCCAGCCCGACCCTGAGCAGGGACGACTCGACCACGAACACGAGGCTCAGCGCGAAGGTCAGGGTGATCGAGCCGACCGCGGCCACCTTCGCGGCGGCGCTCAGCCCGCGCCCCGCCTGCCACGCCCGCACGGGGGCGAACAGCGGGTGCCGCCGCAGGCGGCGGTAAAGCCGGGGGTTGCCCCGCGCGAAACACCAGGCCGCGAGGATCAGAAAGACCGTGCTCGGCATAAGCGGCACGAACGCGCCGACCACCCCCAACCCAACCCAGAACCATCCCACCGCGGTGAACAGTAGGCGCACCGCCATTATGCTCATCCTGTGCTCACGCCCGGACATAACTTTGCCCAGCCTTCTGCCGTCGGCTTGTGAAACTTTCGCGGGAAGCGGTCTCATACGCAGGCGCGCCCATTTGTGTAGTGTCCGCTCCGGACGGCGTTAATGGGCATACCGGTACACCCCTTTCGTCACGTAGCGGTCGGTACTCGATCCTGAAAGCCCGCGAGTAGCCGTCATCGACGTTGACGACCAGGTTACTTAACGGGGTCTGAACGCGGCCTGACTGGACCTGCGGTACCCCGGCGGGTCGCACCGGGACAGCCCCGTTCCCACGCTGGCAAGAAGGCGCTCGACTGCTCGCTCAGGTTTACCGCCTGAGCCTGCGCATGTAGTCGTTCCTCCCGAACGGCGCCCACCTGAGACCCCAGCGCTCATGCCCTTTGGCTAGCTTGTCAGGCAGGCACGGCATGACCTAGCCCGACCTCACGGATGAGCCCCAAGCCGCCACCGCGGTTGCTTGGCCGCAAGGGCGTGGCCGACGTCTACGTGGTCTAGCTATCCAATCGGCGTTTTACGAAATGCCCGAATCACCCACTTCTGGAACCATATCGAACTCGACCTGGAACACGCCTTCGAAGCCGGTGCCGTTTACGGGGAAGGTCCAGCCACCGCCGTGCCGGTTCATTGCGAACTCGCCCTCGTCCTGGAAGCCCTCTCGGGCAAACCGCTCGTCGGGGTAGAAGTAGAGTTTAAGTTCAGGTCCCAGTACCGCACGGGCGTAGTATTGCTTTCGGAAGACGACATTGTCGGAAAAGCCCAGACCAAGAAGGTCGCGCTCACCTACGTAGACGTCTATCCGGAACACTAGATTTTTGGGTGCGTCTGCCGCATCCACGATCTTTTGGGTGTCGAGCCAGCCTTCCCAGACGAGCTTGTCCTCACCGGCCCAGCTGAAGGCAGGCCTTTCGTCGCTGAAGTCGACGGTCTTGAATGGGCCGTAGCAGTTCTCCGCCTCGGGACTCTGGTGGAACAGCTCGAAATCGACGCCGCGCGGCTTGATGGTGACGCCGAGGAAGAATTCGCTGTCGCCGAACAGGTCTTTCCCGCGAGAAACATGGCCTTTAAGCAACTTGAGCTTGACCCAAGTGTTACCGAAGAAAAAGCGCGTGGCGATCTCGAAACTTTCGCGCGCCGTCATGAGCGAGTCCGGCCCGCCGTGGCTTTTATGCACGAAGGTGCGGGGGGTGCCAGGGAGCTGCGCGCAGGCCTGCTTCACCAGGCCGTCGCTGCGGTTATAGTTCGCGCCGAACTCGCTTCCTACGGCGAACAGCCGGTTGAGCCAGGATGAGGGCTTGATGTTGTACGCGCGGTAATTGGTGCCCACGACGGTGAGCAGGCGCTCCGGAGGGAAGCAGTCGGCGAACCGCAAATAGGACACCGGGTTAGGCTGACCGTCGGCCAGGTCCCCGCGGTTCTGAAATTCGGGGGAGAAGTGTCCGAGCTCGTCGCCAGCGTCAGTGTCCGGGATGAGCCAGTCCTGGAGGAGTTGGAAGGAGATGCCCTGGTGCGGCGTCCCCAAGGTGACGACCTTGTTGATGTAAGTGGCCGCTTTTAGGTCCTTGGCCGGATAGGCCCGCTGAATAGCCTCGCGCACGATAAGACCGCCCATGGAGTGGGCGATGATGTTGACTTTCGGCGGGGCCACCCCGTCCTTTTCGACCACAAGCGCGCGGATGAAGTCGATCAGCCGGACGAGCGCCTCGCCGTAGGTTTTGAACTTGCGGTCGTTGAGGTCGTAGTAGCGGAACACCCAAAGCGACCTCAGCGGGTCGCCGCCACTCCGGAGAAGGCTGAGGGCCATGCCCGGATCGATCACGAGCCGGTCTTCGGAGAAGAACTTGGCGTCCAAGTGCTTCAGCTCTTCGGGAATCTGCGGCCGGTGCCCGACGGGTCCAGGGTAGTAGCCGATGACGTTGGTGGCGTCTTGGTAGTGCCAGCCGGACTTGAGAAAACGCAGGACGAGCCCCTCGTAGATGTAGTTCTCGCCGCGCTTCTGGGGATACACCGTGCCCGTCTCGAAGCCCTGGTGGGTGAGCCGCTTCTCGTCCTCGACGCCGAGCCCGCCGAAGCCGCGGATGAGGATGATGGGTAGCGGCTGATTTGTCGACGTGGAAACATTGGCTGATTGCGTCATTGTTACAGTCTCCTTACCGTCCGGGTGTCCTAGGAGGCCGGGCTCTCCGCCTCGACCTCAAGCTCGAGGGGGTGCGCGGCCCCCGCGCACCCCCTCGAGCTTAGGGAGTTCCGTCTATCGGCGGCTCCGGCGGGCTCTTCTCGTACGGCCGGACCGTTGAACGGATCACCATGAATTTGTTGAGCAGGTCGAACCAGAACGGCGCGCCGAGTGAAATGGCGAGCGCGGTAAGTAGCCAGCCGAGCAGTTTGGAAACCCACGCGAGGAGGTTCCGAGGGAACACGCGCGGGTCCTCTATGTTCCAGCCGAGCGGCAGGCCGACCCTCTGGAGCTCGTCGAGGTATGCGACGAGCTCCGGCTCGGAGAGCCGCCGAAGTTGCGTGGGGGCGGTTCCTTCCTGTCGAACAACCGCGACCGCCTCCTGCCCGCTGGCCAAGCTTTGCTGCTCCGCAAACGCCTGCACAGCCTCCAACATCGCCTCGCGGGTACGGTCATCCTGGGCAAGGCTGCGGCTGAGCGCGACCGTGTCGGCGTTGGTGACGACCGCGATGACGAGCCCGACGGCGAGCAAAACCCACTGGGCGTAACGCTTATACCAGCCAGAAACCCTATCCATGCCGCTGTCGTACCAAACCTCGAGCTCCTTTCGCATCTTGTCGAGATCATTTCCCGCAACGTTCACAAAGCTGCCGAGCGTCTTCCTGATGTGTTCATTGCCGATAGCGCCTACGGTCGCCTTCAGGTTGTTCAGCGGTTTGGGGGCCGCTTCCCCGCCACCCTGATGGGTACTGTTCGTCGGCAAGAAAAGGTCCATTAGCGTGAGGGCGAAACTACGAGAGGGAATATAGGAAGGCAGCTTAGACCCCGTAGCGTAGCGCCCGTTGCTAATCTTATTTGGGTTATAGCTACCGAGCGTGAGGCTTGAGATAAGTGGGTGGTCGTAAAATTGCTTCGCTAGGTCCGTACCCGCTGAATCCGCCAGAAGCGTCCGGATGCCCCGCTCCAGGTCGCTGGCCCGCTTTTTGCGAAACGCCTCGATGACCTCTGTAACGGCGGAGGCGATCAGGCTGAGCAGCAGATAGATGAAGGCGAGGCCGAGGGCGATCTCAAGTATCTCGGAACCAAACATTTATAACTCCCTTTTACGAATGACCTGCTGATTAAACCGTCAATTTTGTTGGCCAGACCGCGGCTAAGGCTGTCCCGTGCTGGCACCGGCCACCCTAGACCCGTACAACCGTTCCGCCAAAGCGTGGCGGGCGAGCTCGGCAGCTGCGTGACGCAGCCTACGGCTTGTTGGCGTCTTACCTTCACCGGAAGGTTCTCCCTAAACGGGTCTGGCTCGCGTCGCGCCTAAGGTGGGTACTGCCCGTCTTAGGCAACCGTTGTACGCTTTTACACGCCATAGTAACGCTGTCCACGAGGCGCGCGCCTCGTCCCGAAAATAGAAAACAGGTCGTGATCGGCCCCTGACCAGGTTGACGTTAGGCTGAACGCTAAGGCTAGCATCCTAACGCCAACAAACTCTCCCGGAAGCTCATGGTCATGGCTGGGGCGCTCTAGCAACCAAAAATGTACGAACCGCTCGCACCTGCGGTTACACCTTGAGAGTCGAGCAAGATTGTCAGGGCTGCCCTATAGCCGTCGGACGCGGATCTGTCGGTATTGCACCTTGCCGCTGTGGTGTTGCAGCCCCAAGAAGCCCGGCGTTGTGAGCGCCATAGGAACCTCACCTTCGCTGACGCGCCTGCCGTTAAGCAGGACCGTAAGGCTCCGACCACGGGCGGTGGCGCGGAGGTCGTTCCAAAGCCCGGGCGTCCCGTCGCGGCTCGGGATCTTCTGCGCCCAGACGCGTGCGGGCAGGTGCCCGTAAACGGCACCAGTGCGGTGCAGCGGGCTGCGGAACCGCCCGTTCGCGGGGTCGTACCCGGTGTCGTCGATCTGCACCTCGATCGTCCGGCCGTAGAAGGTGTCGTCTAGTGAGGTCGACGGGCGCGGCGCACGGAGGAAGATCCCGGAGTTGGCGGTGACGTCGCCCGAGCCCGGGTCGAGGAACGCCTTCCACTGCAGGCGCAGCTCGAAGTCGCCGAAGGGGGTGGGGTCGTCGTAAAAGATGACACCCGGCCCGGCGTCGCCGTGCACCTCGAGGATGGAGCCGTTCTCGATCAGGGCGGGGCGGCCGGCGGTGAGGCGCGGGTCGTTCGGCCTCCACTTAGCGGCCTCCGCCCCTCCCAGCAAAAACAAAAAGCCGTCGGCCTGCTCTTGGCTTAGCTCCTCGTCGGTCGGCGGCGGCTCGCTGACGTGGCGGTCCACGAGCGTCTCGGCAGCCTTGCGCGCGAGGCAGAGCCCGGTGAGCACGGGGTTGGCCGAACCCACGGTCGGGAACAGGGCCTGGTCAACGCACACGGCGTTGGCAACGTGGTGGAAGTGGCCGGAGGTGTCGGTCACCGACGACCGGGGATCGTCGCCCATAAAGAGCGTTCCCGCGTCGTGCCAGGTGCTGCCGACCTCGTGCCGGTCCTCGGGCTGGACGCCGCGCCCGCCCATCGCCGCCGCGAGCGCCTCGCACGCCTCGCGCATCCGCCGCCACATCGGGGCGTCCGTCTGGTCGGTGTAGTGGACGTAGGCGCGCGCGTGGTCGAACAGGGCGTCCCTGTCGGCCTCGCTCGCCAAGTCGATCCAGCTCGCGCCGGGCGCGTGGACCGGGGCCGACCGGTCGGCTTTCATCTCGCCGCAGGCGCGGAAGACCAGACTGATCTCGTCCGGGTCCTGCGCGGCGGCTAGCCGCTGCGCCACCTCGGCGTCCGGGATCATCCGGTAGAGGAGACCCTCGGGGTTGTCCGTGCCTTGCGCGTTTGTGTCGACGCCCGCCCCGTACACCTGGAGGTGGAAGCGGCCGTCGGGGGTGTCCGCCTGGAGGTGAAAGCTCGCCGTCTGCAGCTCGTCGCGCAGCGCCTTGCCGGTATTTTGCGCCACCCACCCCGCGAACTGCCGGCGGTCCAGCTGGAAGGGGAAATCAAAACGCAGGTGCGCCATGAGGTTGCGGCCCATGAGCTCGTCGCCCCCTCGTTGGGGGGCCGTGGGGAACGACTCGAGCGCGAGGCGCGTCGATTCGATACAGCCGAGCGCCAGCACCACGGTGCCGGTCGGCTTGAATGGCAAAAACTTGCGGGCACCGTCGACGAACAGTTCGACCCTGGTGACGCGGTAGCCCGCGCGCGAGGCACCGTCGCGGAACACGTCCTCCACGGCCAGCCGGGACACGTGCGCGTTGGGAACGAGAAATAGGCGGCGGCTGCGGTCCCGCTCCTCGGCGGTATCGCCCCCCGCCGCCTGGGCGTAGCGCAGCGCCGACAGCAAAAGCGTCAGGCTGCTGTACTTGTCCGGCGAGAACACCCCCGAGACGAACGACTGCGTCTGGACCGCGATCGGCGGGGGCTCGGGGTCCCCCAACGGGGTGCCGGCAGGGGTGCCGCGGAGGGTCGAGAGCGCGCCCTTGAGGCGGGCCTCGAGGGCCGCGTTGAGCCCGATCTTCTCCGCCGGCTCGCCCGGACCCGGAACTGGATCGAAGACGTAGTCGTCGGCCGGCTGGACGCCGATCTCGAACTCCACCGCCTGGTAGACGGACTCGCGGTTTAAGGGCGCGAGGCGGTTGGGCAGGTTCGAGCCGAACGTCGGGGGCGAGGTCAGGTAGTCGCGGACCTCCGCCGGCCACCCGTCGAGGTCGGGCTCGCGCAGCCGGGGGCACCAGCCGCCCCAGTAGATCGACTTGCCGCCGACACAGTAGGCGGTACCGGAGAAGCCGGTGTTGCCGCGCCAGCCAAGGCCCCAGACGAGGTCCCGCGTGCGCTGGGCTTCTGGCCCCGACGGGTCGATGACGGGCCGGAAGGGGTTGGTGAGCCCCAGGTCGGGAACGTTCTGCCCGTGTTCGTGGACCAAAAAAGGTCCGGCCTCCAGGACGAGCACCCGCAAGGGCGTCCGGCCGGGGACGGCGCTCTCCGCGTACAGCTTGGCGGCGCAGTAGGCGCCGTACATCCCCGACCCGACGACCACGACGTCGAAGTCCTCGTTCGCCGTGGCCTCATCAAAGGTGCTACAAAGAAACCGCCCGAGCACATCCAGTGAGAAGGTGGTGCGCTGGACGTCCGGCGCGCCGGGGGGAAAGTCTTGCCCGGAAGGCTGTAACTGCTTTAGCGGCATGGCAAACTCCCTTCGCGTGAGGTGAAGCGGCAAAAGGTCGCCAGCGCGTTCCCCCTCAGCGGTCTTACGCCTCAAGGGCGCGCCCGGGCACCCCTAGGGGTAGGTGCGGCCGTTTTTGTACCGGACGTACCAAGCCCGGCAGTCCGTTAGCCCCAAGCTTTCTAGGTGCTCCTTGATCCCCCCTTTACCCTCGAAACGCGTGCGCGCAAAGTCCCTCGCGGCCTCGATCCCGGTCCGTCTGGCCCTCCTCTGGTAGCTGTGGGTGTCGGCGCTATACTCCTCGTCAAAGTGGTCCTCGAACACGTGCGCGAGCGCGATCTGGTAGTCGTCTTCGTCCTCCACGAAGAACAAGGACCCGGTGTAGCCGTCGAGGAAGCCGTAGGGGTAGCCGCTGCTGAAAGCGGGCGACTTCCGGTCGTCGTAGGCGCTCGCCACCCAGCGGTCGTAGAGCGCGTCGAGCTTCGCGAGCTTGGCGAGGCGCTGGTCCAGGTCGTCGCGCCCGCCGACCAGCAGCGTGGTGGGGGCCTTGCCGGAGGCGAAGAGGAGGACGGTACGGCCGGAGACGACGGTGAGGGTGGTGTTGGTGGGCATGGCGTTCCTTCCCTTTCGGCGCTCCCGGCTGCCCGCGAACCGTCCGGGCCGCGCGGGAGTGCGTTGGTTCACACACCTTAGCCCCGCAGGTCTGATTGACCCGTGATCGGGCCTTGCGGCCCTCCGCGATTTGAGGGCTCTACCCGGCCGGTCCGGGCTCTCGGGATGCAAGCGGCTAGCTGCGGCCGGACCCGAGCGCCGCTAGCGGGTGTGGGGAGGCGGCAATCGCCTAGAGCGCCGACTCGCCCAACACCTGCCTGACGGCCTGCTCCAGGTCCCCCCCGCCGTCACCCGCGGCCGGCGGCGCGTCGGGCAGCTGTAACGTCCGGAGGAGGTTGCGCGCGAGCGCACGGTCCGGCCCTGAGGTCGCCGGGTGGGCCGCGACGAGGCGGAGCAGGAAGGCGGCGCGTTCCCCCCGCGCGCCCGCGATCCCCAGCTCCGCCATCCGGACGAGAACCCGCAACACATGCGGCACCGCGTTCATCGCCTTCGCCTCCGCGAGGCTCCGCTTGAGGTGAGCCTCGGCTGCGGGGACGTCGCCGACGGCGAACGCCGTCCGCCCCAGCGTCTCCAGGACGCGCACCTCGAGCGGCTTCTCGCCGGAGTCGCGCGCCATGCGCAGGGCCTCCTGCCCGAGGCGCGCCGACCGCTCGTACTCGCCGCGCGCGTACGCCACCTTGGCGAGGTTGTCGAGCAGGTAAGGAAGCACCCGGTGGGCGCCGACCTCGCGGGCCAGCGCGGCGGCCCGCCGGAGCAGCGGCTCGGCCTCGGCGAAGTCGCCCGCGTCTATGAGGAGCGCGCTAAGGTTGTTGAGCGTGTCGACCAGGCCCTCCTTGTCCCCGAGGTGCAAGCTCAGGTCGAGGGCCTCCCGGTAGTGCGCCTTCGCCCGAACTGCGTTCCCGGAGAGCTCTTCCACCACGCCGAGCAGCTCGAGCGAGTGGGCGACGGCCCCGTCGTTGCCGCTTTCCCTCGCCGCTATGAGGGCCTCCCGCCAGAGCCGCCTCGCCTCGCCGTACTCGCCGGCGTCCAGCTTGAGCGCGCCGAGGACGTGCAGACCCTCCCTCAGTCCCTGGGCGTCGTCCAGCGGGCGGAGCAGGTCGAGCCCGCGCGCCGCGAGGCCCGCCGCGGCACCCCGGCGGCCGAGGCGGAAGACGAGCCATGCCTGCTCCACCAGCACGATCCCGAGGGCCGCCTGGCGGCCGGGCTCCGCCGGGCGGAGCGCCGCGAGGGCCTCCTCGAAGAGCTCGGCACCCTCTCGGAAGCGGCCCCACCGGTCGAAAAACGTCCGCAGCGGGGAGGCGGAAAGCCGGACGTCCTCCGCCAGGCCCCGGCGGAGCACCCAGCGCCACGCCAGGCGGACGTTCTCCAGCTCCTCCTGAGCCACCTCGGCCGCCGCGTTTGTCCCGCGGAGACGACCCTCCATCTGCCGGAGGAAGCGGTGGTAGTACCCGGCGTGGGCCGCGGCCACCCGGCCCTCCTCGTCGGGGTGTTCGGCCAGCTTTTCCCTCATGTACTGGTGCAGGAGCCCGTGGCGGTCGTACCGTCCGGCGGCGTCGACGCGCAGGAACGACTTGTCGACGAGCGAGGTGAGGAGCGGGATCGTCGCCCCCACCACCTCGGCCGCCGCCGCCGTCCGGAACCCCCCGAGGAACGCGGACAGCTGCCTCAGCGCCCGCTGCTCCTCGGCACCGAGGCGTCGCCAGGAGGACTCGAACACCGCCCGGACGCTGCGGTGCCGCTCGTGCGCGTCTTGGGCTTGCGAGGCGAGGAAGTTGGCGTCGCGCTCGACCTCGCGGGCGATCTCGGTGGGGGAGAGGAAGCGCACCCACGCGGCCGCCAGCTCGATCCCCAGCGGGAACCCTTCCACGAGCTGGCAGACGCGGAGGACGTGGGGGAGTTCTTCGGCGGTGAGCGAAAAATCCAGGCGGGCGCGCTTCGCCCGCTGCAGGAACAGCTGCAAGGCCGCCTGGGCGTGGGGGCGGTTCGAGAAGAGCTCGCCCGCGTTGTGGGGGCGGGGCAGCCCACCGAGCGGGTAGACCCACTCGACTTCTAGGTGAAGGCGTTCGCGCGAGGTGACGAGAATTTTGAGGTTCGGACAGGCCGCCAGCAGGTCCGTGGGCGAGAAGGTCCCCCCGGCGACGTGCTCGTAGTTGTCGAGGATGAGGAGCACGGCTTGGTTCCCGATGTGCGCCTTAACGAGGGGGAGGACGTCCGCGCGGCCCCGCTGGTCGAGCCCCAGGACCTCCGCGAGCTTGACCGGGAGCAGTTCGGGGGCGGCGAGCAGCTCCAGCGGGACGAAAAAGGCGCCCCCGGCGAACTCGCCCTTGTTGAGGTGCTCGCGCGCCAGCTCGACCGCGAGCCTCGACTTGCCGACACCCCCCGGACCGTGGACGGTCAGGAGCCGACACTCCTGGCCGCGGAGCTGTCCGGACAGCTCCGCCAGCTCGGGCTCGCGGCCTACGAACGAGGTCCCGACGCGGGGCAGGTTGTGGCGGGGTCGGGCGGGTTGGTCGCCAGCGGCCGGTAAGGGTGGTGGCGGGACGACGGGCGGGAGGGCGAGCCCGAAGGCACCCGCCTCCTTGCGCACTGCGCTGGCCCTCGGGCTGCCCCCCGTGGCGAGCAGGACGTAAACCCTCTGGAAGTTCTCTGGCTCGAGCTCCGGTGCGCCCGGGACAGCGTACGCGGCCTCCGCGGAGCGGGCCGCGTCGTGCAGCCTGCCCTGCACCGCGTGGAGCTCGCCGACGCGCAGCAGGGCGTCTCGGACCCGCCCGGCCAGGAACTCCCGCGTCCCGTAAACCCACTCCTCGAGCTCCTCGCCCATCTCCAGGTCGAGCCCTTCGAGGAACGGGCCGGTGTAGAGGCCCGCGCCCTCCCCGAAGCGCCCAGCATCGAGGAGCGCGAGCAGAACCTTGGCGTCGCACTCGACGGCCGTTCTGATCCGCTGACCTTCCGTTACGAACGCGCCCGGCACGTCCGTCTTCAGGAAAGAGAGGGCGCGGGAGAGGCTGTTTAGGGGATCGCTCGTCTCCGGGTAGAAGACTTCGGCGAGGTAGCGCCGGGGCTTGGAATTCTCGAGAGAGAGATAGGTGAGAAGGAGAAGCGGCTTAGGCCGCCTGAAAGAGGTTCCCTCAAGAACCAAGCCCCCGAGGGTACGCAAAAGCATACCACATCATTAGGGCTTTCTCATTATAATTTCATGAGAAGCACGGATGGTGGGTGTTCAGATAGCAGCTCGTTTCATTAGATATACGGCCCGTCGGCGCGAGTGCTAGGCGCGGCAGTCTGAGTAGGGACAGCCGCACCCAGTTCGACACTTTACCCTTAAGGGCGAAGGAGCTTTGATGATTACGCGCTAGGCGCTGCGGGCTGCGGGACCGCTAGCGGCTGCTCGCGGACAGGCAGGCCAGCAAACTCGATCAGGTCTTTTAGGGTGGTGATAACCCTATCGCCAGGCAGACGGACGCCTTGTTCCGGGGTCCAGCCCCTGTTCTCATACGACGTCTCGTCTTCGTGCAGGATGCCCAAGAAGGTCTCGGCCACGATACGGCTGCCGACAGGCCCTAGCGTCTCGCCGTCTGCGCGCGCCTCGGCCTCTTTGAGGATGTAGTACCAGAGCGGTGTGCGTTTTAAAAAGTCGCCTTCCTCCAGAGCGGCGTTGACCTCCGCGCTGTTGTTGCGCCGGAGCTCCTCTTCGGTCAGAGGATCGGCCGACACGACCCCCGCCACGGCCTGACCCGTGGGGATGCTGAGGAGGTAGCCGCGCAGAAGGTTACGGATTGCCAGGTGCTTCATGATCGCCTTGACGGGGTCCTCCTCGTCGAGGTCGGTCACCTGGTTGGTCATCTCCGCGAGGGGAGGGGCGAGGCGCGTGTCGATCTTCCGGGCAAAGCGGAACGGGAAGCGACCGCTCTGGTCCACGAACCGGTCGAACTCGATGGGCCAGTTGAACGGCAGGACGTTTCCGCTTCCAGCGAACCCCCCCGTCCCGGTGAATTCGAAGAGCAGAAAAAAGTCGACCGGGGAGAAGTTACGGTTGAAGTCGTAGACGGCGCGGACCATGCTGTGCCCGAAACGGTAGGCGGCCACGGAGTGCTCGAGCGGCATGTAGGCGGGCTTGCCTCGAGGGTTGTAGAACCGTCTGCCCTCATACAGAACGGCGTCCACTACCCCGGGGTAGGTGATCCGCCGCAGAAAGTCGTTGATGACCAGCCACTGGTAGTGCCAGCGCGTCAGGCTAGCTGCATGGTTAAAGCGGTCCGCATCGCTGCCGGGCTGTTCGTGTTCGTCAACCCAATCGACGACTTTGTTGTGAAATCTTAAAAAAGCGAGGTGGAGCTGGGCGACGATGATGTTCTCATCGTTGCGCGTGTCCCCGATCCACGGCACGCGGGGGAACGTCTTTAGCTTCTCCTCGGTGTTACGCAAATCCTCGGGGAAGTCCTCTGCTGCCGCCACACCCTCGTCAATAAGGGCGCCGATGCGCGGCAGGTCGCGGTCTACGTCGTTCTCGTCCGGGATGCGCTGGCTGCCCGGGGGGGCGTCCTCGCCGACCTTCCCGACACGCAGCTTAACGCCGTTATAAAAGTGCTTCGCCTCCGGGTTCGGATTCGTGTCGAGCTGAGGGCCATCGCCGTAGACGGAGTCTAAGTCGAAGGCAGGTCGGCGAAGGTTCTTGACTTCTTTAACGACGCTGTCCGGGTGTCGGGGGTGAAATCTGGGAATCGTGATGTCATTGTTGCCGCGGTTCCGATCTGTGTTCGCGGTGATGTCGTGGTCGATGAACTGGCCGAAATAGGTGTAAATAGCCGGGATGCGTGAGTTCGCCTCCGGCGGCTCGGGCGGGCTATCAATCATGGCGGCGCCAAGCTTCGTCAGGGCGGCAATAACTTTCTCTGGGTCGTCTTCGGGCAGCTTGGCATCCTGTTTTCGCGCCAAGTTCGGAAACATATATCCGAAGTCCGTTTCGACGTTGATCGCTTCCAAGCCGACACGCCGCTCGCGGTTTGCGCCCTCACTAGGGATGTAGCCGCCGTGGTGCAAGATGTTTGTCGTCATGGTTTTTCCTTTCTAGCCGTTGGTAGTTGGGTGAACGTAGGTCGCTGACTGGGTACAAATTTTTGCAATTGTCCTCCTTAACTTGTTTGAGAGCTCGAGGTTTGCACGCCGTTGGCTCAATGGGCTCTTGGCCCCCCGGCGCGGCCAAGAGCCGCATCCTGCGCAGGGGGGAAGAGCGACACGTTGAGTTTTTCCACCACCCGGTTTAGGTGACAAGCCAGCGCATGCTCTGACCTCGGACCCTGCCCGGTCTCGCCGGCGAAGTGGAGCCCCACCCCCACCCGCTCTCTGCGTGCGTACCAAACGCAGCCCGAGTCGCCAGGCCCGCTGATCTCTTCGCCACCTGATCGGTGGTTGGGAACAAGCTTGAACCCGTCCACGCCCGTGACCTGAGCCGCGCCGGGGTACCTGACGAAGTAGCGCCCTATGCCGTCGACGACGGCGCGCGTTACCCCGGTCAGAGCTCCAGACTTTTCTAGCACCTCGCCCAGGCTCGGCTCTCGAAGGCCGTTCAAGACGATTTCCGAGCCTAGCTGGGCGGGCGACGTCTGTGTCTCAGCGTGGAGCTTAGCGATGGCTGCGTCGCCGTCCTCGCCGACGTAGAAGCGCTCGAGGCTGGCCACGGTGTTGTTGAACGTATTCCCGCCGTAACGTTTACAGGTTTGCAAAACAGGGTCGCCTGGAGCCGCCGCTTGCGACCCGGCCAACACGTGCCAGTTGCTGAGCAGGCAAGGTTTTCCGTCCCCCAGGTCGTAAACGATCAGGCCGAGGGTGCCCCCAGCGGTTTTGTAGTGTCCGACGCTTATTCCCGGTTGGACCACCAGGGCTGTTTTGGTCCGTGACCGGTCGACGTCGCCAGCCTGCGCGCGGTAGACCGCCTCTACAACGTCAGTCTCGACCCCTTCGATCTCCCTCGGGAGGAGCTCGTCGGGATCCAGGTTAACCGGCAGAACTTTTTGAAGAACGTGTAGCCTGACAGCGATCCTGTCGGTGAGCCTGCCGCCTGGGCCCTTATACTTCCGGCCGACGTCAACGCCCGTGACGTTCGGCAGGTGGCCGTACCGCTCCAATGCCACGTGGTAAACAGGCAGAAGGGTGTCCCAGTTGACCCGCGGTTCTGTCATCTACGCCTCTCCGATCGGCACGCACCATGAGAAGGGGACGGTGTCAGGTTGCTATCTCCGATCCTAACTACCCGAGCAGAGAATAAAGCGGTACCCCTGATCAAGGTCTGACCGGTGCTTCCTAAACCCAAAATTCCGCTACAGGGTTGCTAGGGCAGACGGAGGAAAAGTGTCGGCTGATAGTGGCTCGTTGTTGGTTGCACAGCCTTTTATAATTCCGGCGCTCCAGCTAATCTAGCGGGTCCTTGCTGTATTAAAGAGAAGATTCATTGGACCTCTTGCGAAAGTAGGCCGTAGCTGCTGAGATAAGGCATGAGGTATGACGAGGTAGAAGGGTTGCCGCCTGAGCAGTTCAAACGGCTAACAGGCGTAAAGCCAGAGACGTTCGTGCAGATGCTGAAGGTGCTTAGAGAGAGTGAACAGCAGAAGAAGCGTGCTGGAAGGCCGAGCAAGCTTTCCTTAGCTGACCAGCTGCTCCTAACTCTGATGTACTGGCGCGAGTATAGAACGCAATTTCATATCGCCAAGAGTTACGGCATCCACGAGGCGAACGCAAATCGCATCATCCGCAAGGTCGAAGCTGCGCTAGCGGCTTCAGGTGCGTTCAGTCTGCCAGGAAAGCGAGCTGTGAGCTCAGCTGAAGGGGTCGAGATATCGTTTGTGATCGTTGACGTCACCGAAACGCCGATTGAGAGACCGAAAAAAAGCAAAAGCCGTGCTACAGCGGTAAGAAGCGACGACACACCCTAAAAGCTCAGGTGCTGCTCAACTGGGAGACGCAAGAAGTCATTGCCACGGCTTTCGGTAAGGGGCGCAGCCACGACTTCAAGCTGTTCAAGCACTCCTGCACCCATGTTCATGCTGACACGATGGTGTTAGCTGACTCAGGGTATCTGGGTCTGGAGCGGCTACACACCCACAGCTTCCTGCCCACTAAAGCGACCAAGCACCATCCGCTGACCTACGAAGAAAAGCAAGCCAACCACACTCTTGCCCGCCTCCGTCTCTATATTGAGCGTGTCATTGGCAGGCTTAAAGTCTTCCGTATCCTCGCAGAACGTTATCGTGGCCGTCGTAAACGCTTTGGCCTGCGTTTCAACCTTGTCTCCGGTGTTCATAACTTTGAACTTGGCCTCAGCTCGTGACTTTCGCAAGAGGTCCCTTGTTTACGTTTATCCGATTCAGGAAATTTCCTGATTTTCAGCGAATAGAGGGATGAATACTTTTTTCAATATACTTTTTGAGCACCCTTTTCACTTCGTCCCTTAGGCTGTACGTCGTTGTGTGCACCGCTCGATGCTTCGCTACCAGAGCCGACGGGTCGTAGCTGCAAGGGCTGAATATTTGGCTATAAGATACATACCGTGATTTGTGCAAGTCCTGCCGGACTGCCGCTGCCCCTAAGTGTGACAGTAACGCCGGGCGATACCAAGGACTCCAACGTGTTCAAGGCGAAGTTTGTTCCTGAGCTGTTCGAGCAAACCGCTGTTATTTTAGGAGATGGGGGCTACGCTGAGACTGGCTGCTTCGCGGCCTGCGATGAAAAAGAGACAAGCCTTCTGACGCCGATCACGGTAAAACCAAGTACTTTTAAAGACAGATGCAACCAAGCCGAACTGCTACGCGACCCCGAAAGTCAAGGTCTTTACACACGACGACGTACCACGGTTGAGCCTTATCAAGGGCAGCTTAAAAGCCTTTTTGGGTCAGAAAATCTACCCATGAAAGGGCTTACCAATGTACAAACGCTCTGTACGCTGTCAACGCTCGCGTGTTGTTTACTGGTTGCTTTGAACCTTGCTTTAGATAGACTGCCCCTTCACCTCAAAGTGACACTACTTGCTCTCCGATGAACCCGTGCACACTCCCCAAATAGCTAGTGTTAGGGAAGTGCTCGAACCCGGCGACGCTTCGGCTGTGCGCCTCGCACTTCGTGGAGTGAAAGACTTAGGGGGCGAGCGCGAGGCAGCCCAAGATTAGATCGCCCGCCTTCAGAAAGTCGGGGCAGGTCTCCCTGTTGCTGCGGACGAGCGCGCCGAGCCAGCTCCGGCCCTTGTGGACCAAGGGTGAGCCGAAGGTGGCGGGGGCAAGTCCGATTAGGTGTTTGAGGCGGGCTTGGCACTGGCTGTAGGCCGTGAGCCAGGCGCGCACGACGAGCGTTCCGGTGGAATGGACCGCCACGTCGAATGCCTTGTCTTAGGTGAGTCCACCTTGGTTCTGAGCGCTTGGTCGAAACCTTCCGCGTGGTTCCGTGGTTCCTGACCGTGACTTCGTTGGTAAGGGACTGGTAGGTGCTCACGTGGATGCTCGTGGCTTCGTAGCCTTTTTGTTCAAGGATTTCCCGCCACCTCGCGAACGAGCGCTCAGAAGCGGAGTAGCCGTGGACAAAAACAATCGGTCTAGTGGACATCCGCCTTCTCCAACCTATGGGCCATACTAAAATGGTTACCCGAGTAGATCAAAGCCCACCCTTTTCTCGGCTCAAGCCGAACGCTCATAAAGATTTGCCCAGAAGTTTTATGAGCGCCCCGGTGTCTGTAGAAACGTTTAGCAGAGGCAAAAAAGGCGGCAGAGAGGTGGCGTAGTATGGCGTTGGTGTTAGGGGTCATGTTGTTTGAGCTTCACCAAGGTGACGGTTAAAGAGCAAGTCAACTTACCTGTTGCCGGATATGCGGGCGAGCCGCCACCTGAGTGCCAACAGGGCTAAGGGTGGAGTAAATCCCTTAAAAGCAGATCAACTTCTATCACACTATTTGAATTGGGGCAGCCTAAGGTGTACTTCCTAAAGGCAGATATCTGGATACATACCGTACCCATAAAGGGGACATTTAGCCAGACTAATCCTGTTTTCTTGTAAAGCGGCGTATAGGCTGATTTGCTTGAGCCGTTTCGGGTTTGTTGGATTAATCTCTACGGACACAGATGAAAGGGTCAGAAATGTTTGAATGAGGCCCGCTCTACCGATGTCACCCGATAAAAAAGATAGCGAAGGTAGATCGATCTGGTCGCTAAGTTCATCTCGAGGATTGGGGTCGTAAGCGTCAGAAGCGTTATCTATGTTCTTGATATGTCCATATCTAGGACACCACTGCCTTTTATGGCTTGCGCCAGCTCTCACCTGTTTCACTTCTACTTCTAAGCAGTAGCTGTCCGCTTCCACATCCAAACCGTGTTTTTGCAGCTCCGCTTGCGTCAACTGACTTACGCTCGCAATGTAGTTGTGTGGAGATTTAATGATTCCGCGCTGCATCAAGGTGGCCTCACCTGTATCCGTCACGGTATTCTGGTGGACGAAGTTAATCATCGATCCCTTCAAGACCTAAACCAATCGGATAGCCACCACTAGGTTGTTACCCGTCTGCACAACGGCTTGGCTCTCAGAGAAGGTTAGTTCTCCTTCGATAGGTAGTATCCTGCCAATAGCCTGCTCAACCTCTACTCGCGCTTGCCCCGTTACTTCCTCGGAAAAAGAGATGTTAAACTTTTCAGCCACCAAAAGCCCCGTTACGAGCCGTCTCGGAAAAGTAGCAGGCACGAAGTCCAGGCTGTAGAAGTCTTTCGGCTCGTGGATGGTTAACCCTGACAGGGTAACGTTACTAACCGAGACACCGCTCTGTGAAAGGTCGGCGGTGAGAACATCTTTGAGGCTTGTACCCAAGCCCCCGCCAACAGATTCTTTAACCGTAGCAGTTAATTCTGGGACAGCTGGGATACTAGTAACTTCAACGGGTGTAGAGGAGGACAAAGCGTAATGGAATTCCCCGTTTAAAAAGTAGCGACCGACTAAGGATTTCTCTGACACCGCGCGAGGCATTCTAACTCGCCTAGCCTCTTGGGAGTCGTTCTTAGTGATGATGAGCTTGTCCGGCAGCTTTCCAGACACAAAAAGTATCGCTGTGTTCCCCTGGTTTACGGTTAAGACAGTGTTGATGGGCACGCACGTCACATCCTTTTGGCGGGAGTGGTAGAGCTCTTCAGCCTAGTCGTAGCGACTGTCAGCGTTAGCCGCCACGTTACTTAGGGGGATCTGATTGAACCCTGACCAGCGTCCTAAGGCGCTAATGAGCGGGCAGCTCGTCCGCAAGCACCTGCTCGACGGCCCCCTCAAGGGTTGGTGCGTCGGGAAACGCCGTCACGCCGCCATCATGGGCCGACACAGCTAGACCGAGCGTCGCCAGAAGCTATATGGCCAGCCCGCGGTCCGGCTCCGAGGCCGCCGGGTGCCCCGCCACGGCCGGGCTAGATAGGCAGCCCCCTCGGGTTTGCCCTGGGCGCACCTGGGTTCGGCCACCCGAAAGAGGGTTCGGAGAAGCTGGGGAAGCGCGTCCATCGCCCAGCTTTCTTGAAGGCTGCGCCTAAATAACTCTTCGACCCTCGAGCAAGTCAATACAACGGCAAAATATAAAAGTCACCGGATCACCCGCACTGGGACGCCGTGTTCGGCCCTGGTCCAGACGCCCTCGGCTGTCACCGCTGTCCTGGACAACATGGACGCGGTCGCTAAACAGGCACGGTCGCCTAAAGAAAGGCCATGCGCTCGGGTCAGGGGATGGAGAGCAGCGGCTTGCTGGCCTTATATATAAAAGGAATTCCATACAACCATTCTGTAATTAGGCTATAACACTACTACCACACACCTCGAGCTCAAACACCTGTAACGAACCATAACGTCCTTTTTATGAAATGTCACAACGTTATCGCTTAAGGTGTGTGGTAGGGAATGATTAGTTTGGGTATGGCTTGGTGTTGCGTCACTAAACCTTAAGATGTGGCATAATGATTTGTATATGGCACCAACTCTAACAGCAGTCAAACTCGGTAAGCAGGGGAGACTCGTGGTACCCGCGCCACTACGTCAGGAGCTTGGTCTCGAAATGGGCGACGAGCTGGTTGCTCGGGTAGAAGAAGGTCGCTTGATCTTCGAGACTCGAGCTGCGGTAGTTAAACGACTGCACGACCGATTCAAGGACGTCAAGGGTTCTATGGCTGACGAGCTACTGGCTGACCGCAGGGAAGAGGCGGCTCGAGAGGCTCAGGGGTGAGTGCAGGACCGGAAGTGCTCGACGCCTCAGCGCTTCTCGCCTGGCTACAGGGTGAGCCCGGGATGGACAAGGTCACGCTCGAAGGCGCGGTCGTCAACAGCGTGAACTGGAGTGAGGTCGTACAGAAGGCTGAGCAGAACGGGGTGACCATGACAGGGATACGCGATGAGTTGGGGGCATTAGGTTTAGATCTGCGGGGCTTTAGCCTCGAGGAAGGTCAGAAGGCGGCTGAACTCTACCCCCTGACCAAAGCCCACGGCCTTTCGCTTGGTGATCGTGCCTGCTTGGCAACCGCCTTTATACTCTCCGGTACAGCCATAACCGCCGAGCAGGTGTGGAGCCGGGCTGAGCACGGCGTGCCCGTTCGGGTGATCCGGTGACTTTTATATTTTGCCGTTGTATTGACTTGCTCGAGGGTCGAAGAGTTATTTAGGCGCAGCCTTCAAGAA
>QQTW01000513.1_pt1 | contig 24195 bp, 23 predicted proteins | sample 1904831 | NCBI WGS metagenome assembly QQTW01 (sample SAMN09435610, study PRJNA476489) | Subsurface metagenome, whole genome shotgun sequencing project. | reverse complement strand
CGCTCGGATTACGTGCAGGAATTACTCCCGCGCCGAAGAAGCAGGGAGAAGGGGAGCAGGGGGGCAGGGGAGCAGGGGGGCAGGGAGCAGGGGAGAAACGAACTCATACTTAAAGGTAGGGTTTTAATACTGATGCTTTTGCATATTCGCACTTCGTTATCTCTATGCAAATCTTTTCCATGAATTGAGGGGCTTGAAACCACATAGCAGGAAAAACTCTTTCCCCCCTGCTCCCCTGCCCCCCTGCCTCTCGGAGGGGTTACTAAAATTTACACTTCTTAATAGGACTTGGGGCAAAGCATTACACTTGATTAAGTAGTGAGAAGATCGCCATAATGGCGTGATAACTTCTGATCTGAACAAACGGCGCAGGCTTTAAGAGAAGGAGTACATTGTGGCTTTGCAATTAAAGGGACTACCTAGCGATTCAGTTCGTGAAGATTTTAGTGAGTACGTTGCCCATCTTCAGCTTCATATGGCGTTACAAGCTAAAAATCTGGTTCCCACTCTTACCCGAACTGTAGTAGATAGCCGCGAACAGTTGCTCCATCAAACCCAAGCGACTTTTGAAAAGCTGGCTTCTCGTCAAGCAATTTAGCTGAATAAGAAGGGGGTGTAGGGTATACCCCCGAGTCAAGAGCTTTGGCACTTAGGCTAGGGAATCTGCCGCAAAGAAGAACGCCAATAACCCAAAAGCCGTTAAAATAGTCGCAGCAACATCTTGTGTTACTTCAACCTGAATGGCGGCCAGATTCAAAATGACTTCAGTGATTCCCCAAAATTCAAGCGTTGTCATCCGACCGGTTCAATATAAGGATATAGAAGGAATTGAACGCCTCTCTGCGGAGTCGTTTGAGGCCGAAAAGCCGATGACTACGGAGATTCAAAGGCAGCTGCGCTTGCTTCGTGGCTGGTATGGGCTGCTGAAGTGTTTGAGCCTGTTTCCCAACCCGTTTCAGTACCGTTTCTGTGCTTATGTAGCAGAGCAGTATCGGCAAGTTCAAGGAATGATCCAAGTCTCGCCGTTCAACCGCACAGGTAGCACTTGGAGAGTTGAGCGGGTGGTGGTTGACGCCAAAGCTCGGGGCCAAGGAGTTGGCTCTCAGCTTTTGCGCTATTGCTTTGAAGCAATTGGGGAGGCTCGTACCTGGTTGCTGGAAGTTAATATCAATGACAAAGAGGCACTGGCTCTCTACCGCCAGAATGGGTTTCAGACTCTGGCTCAACTGACTTCCTGGGAAATTAAACCGGAACTGCTTAAGGAATTGGCAATTGGCGAGCCAGATCTGCCTAATCTTTTGCCTGTAAGTAATGCAGATGCTCAGCTGCTGTACCAGTTGGACACGGCGTCAATGCCTCCCTTGGTACGTCAAGTGTTTGACCGTAATACTCATGACTTTAAAACGAGCTTGTTTGGGGCACTCATTGAAGGCATAAAGCAGTGGATGAGCCAGACTGAGGTGGTGAGCGGTTATGTGTTTGAACCCCAACGCAAGGCAGCAATCGGCTATTTTCAGGTGCGAATGTGCCGTAAAGGGCTCCAGCCACATGTGGCGTCTCTGACAGTTCACCCGGCTTACACCTGGCTATACCCAGAACTACTTTCTCAGCTGGCTCGGATTGCGCAGGATTTGCCTCCGCAAGCGTTACAGCTAGCTTCTGCAGACTATCAGCCAGAGCGGGAGGAGTATTTAGAGCAGATTGGAGCTAATCGAGTTGAACACACCTTGATGATGTCTCGTTCGGTCTGGCATAAACTGCGGGAGTCTAAGTTTGTTTCTTTAGAAGGACTGCAGTGGCCTGAGGTGCTACAGGGTCTCCAGCCTGTTCGCAAACCCGTTCCAGGCGGTATGTCATGGCTACAACAAAGGCAGCAGCCATTGCCAGAAGCAGTGGTGAAAACGAGTTCATCTCACCCCTCTGGGCAGCTAAGTTCTTTGTCAGAGCCTGCTGCGTATTCGAGCAACGGCTCCTTAGAAGCATCGCCGAATCCTAAAGAGGCAGGAGAGCCCTTCCTCAACAGGGGAGCAGGGGGACAACCCCGTGCCTGAAGCTAGGGATTTGAACAAAAGGCAGCCACTAATTTCAGCCTTGGGGTTAGATGTAGGACGCAAGCGCATTGGCGTGGCTGGGTGTGATGGCACCGGTTTGGTTGCTGCTGGACTAACAACGGTTGAGCGCCAATCGTTTGACTTCGATGTGGCGCAATTTCAACAAATTGTTCAAGACCGTCAGGTTCAAGTGCTTGTTGTAGGTTTACCTTATTCGATGAACGGCTCCTTGGGTTTTCAAGCTAAAGAGGTCCAGAAGTTTGCTCAAAGACTTGCCAAAGCGCTGCAACTGCCTTTGGAGTATGTGGATGAGCGGCTGACTTCTTTTGAGGCTGAACAGCTGCTGCGAGCAGAGAACCGTTCGCCCTCACGCAATAAAGGTCTGATTGACCAGAAGGCAGCTTCCCTGATTTTGCAGCAATGGTTAGATGAACGTCGGTTTCGTAAGGCATCAGAGGTGTAGGGTGTTAGGTGTTAGGTATTAGGTATTATGTTTTCATCCGAATCTCCTCAAGAAAATGAGCATTCTGCACCAGCCGTCACACTGACGGATGAAACTGGGCGATCGCTCAAGTGTTATGTTGAGCGATCGCTGTTTGTGGATGCTCAAGAGTACGTTTTGCTCCTTCCGGTTGACTCTGCGATTGAAATTTTCGCTTGGCAGACTGACGGCGATGAGGAGGAAGCTATCCCAGTGGAAGAGGACACCACTATTGATCAAATTTTTGCAACCGCCGAAGCTGTCCTGGCTGAGCAGAACCTTATCCTCAAACGCACTGCCTTTGCTTTGACGGTTGCTGGGGAACTACCTGCCGTTGAGGATACAGAGCTGTTTACACTGGAAATAGAGGATGAAGGAACTGAGTTAGAACCGGAGCAATTACAGTTGCTAGCGAGTTTTTACTACGAGGAGCAGGAGTACGCAGTTTATACGCCCCTTGATCCACTGCTGTTCTTTGCACGGCTGAAGGAATCGGGTGAGCCTGAGTTGCTCTCTCCAGAAGAGTTTCGCAAAGTGCAGCCACTTTTAGAAGAGCAACTGTTTGATGAACTGGAGTAGTATGAATTACTACCGGTTAGAGGTGGTTGTCTACAGCAGCTAGTATGATGGTGCAACGAACCTACAAGTGGAGTTTAATCCTCGGTCTGCTACCGGTGGCACTTGGACTATGTGCCTGGGCTAGCTGGGGTTGGTGGAATCGAGCCAGTGCGCCATCCCAATTGATGGAGCCAACCACGGCGAATGAAACCAAGCCGTCCATTGCGCAGATTCGAATTCCGTCAGGGAGGGCGACGCAGCAGATTGGTCAAGACCTGGAAGCGGCAGGATTGATTCGCTCGGCGACAGCTTGGGAGGTATGGGCGCGTTGGTTACAGTGGCAAGACCCCAAGGGTAGTTTTAAAGCAGGTATCTACCGATTATCGCCTACTCAACCACTACCTGTGATTGCTGAGAAAATTTGGCAGGGTGAGGTCGTGCAGCGCAGCTTCACGATTCCGGAAGGGTGGTCGCTGCAGCAAATGGCAGTTTACTTTCAATCGAAAGGCTTTTTCTCTGCTGAAGACTTTCTAGCGGCAGTAAGCCAAACTAAACGCAACCAGTATCCATGGTTACCAGCTGATTTACCTCATCTGGAAGGATTTTTGTACCCCGATACTTACAAGCTCGATGGCGATCGCGTCACGCCTCAAGCCGTCGTGCAACAAATGCTGAACCGATTCGAGCAAGTGGCGCTGCCGCTGTACAAACAAGGTCAGAAGCAGAACGGCAGGTTGAACCTGCTCGAGTGGGTAACCTTAGCCAGCATTGTGGAGAAAGAGGCAGTGGTTCCTGAAGAACGCTCTCGTATTGCTGGAGTATTCACATCTAGGCTGCGCAGAGGGCAGCCCCTGGGAGCCGATCCGACAGTGGAGTACGGTCTGGGTGTTCGACAAACAGTTGATCAGCCCCTGACTTTAGCTGAGGTGAACACGCCTTCTCCCTACAACACTTATCGCAACGCCGGTTTACCGCCCACCCCAATCGCTAGTCCTGGGTTGGCGAGTCTAAAAGCGGCGCTAAGACCTGAGAACACCCCTTACCTATATTTTGTGGCGCGGTACGATGGTACCCATGTCTTCAGTCGTACCCTATCTGAACACCAAGCTGCGCAAGCTGCTATCCGCAGACAGTTGGCGCAATAAAAATCCAAAACTTTACTTCTATGTCCTGGAACGAACTCTTACAGCCCGACCTAATTCTGGAAGCCTCAGTTCTGAGTCTGACACCAGACATCCTCCAGCAATACCGGCTGAAAGGGCTAGTGTTAGATGTAGATGAAACACTGGTGCCGATTAGGGCAACGGAGGCTTCAGTGGCACTGCGACAGTGGGTAGAACAAACTAGACAGGTAGCTTCGCTGTGGTTAGTAAGCAATAATTTGAGTGACACGCGAATTGGTGGCATTGCCCGCTCGCTAAACTTGCCTTACATCCTTGGGGCGGTCAAGCCCTCACGTCGCAAGTTAAGGCAAGCGGTTACGGCGATGAATCTGCCACTGGAACAGGTGGCGATGGTGGGCGATCGCTTGTTTACTGATGTGCTAGCGGGTAATCGCTTGGGAATGTTTACCATTCTGGTCGAGCCAATTGTTACTCCCGGTGAAGCCATCCGCTCATATCCTATACGCAACTTTGAAGTCTTGCTATCCCAATTCATGGGAGCTTCACTCCCGCCCAAGAAACAAAAACTAACAAAGTAAGATAAATCTTGAAAAACGTATAAATTAAGAAATTATTAAATACATATTTCTCATGACATTGATGTGGGAGCATAGATATAGTTCAAAAGGGGTCAGCCAAATAAAGACCCTATCCATAACTACATACCTATAATTTGGAAAGCGTCATCCTTCAGGTATAGAAGGAGGGGCGCTTTCTGTTCTTTTTTCTGATGTCTCAAACACTTGTCATCAAAATTGGTACTTCCAGTCTGACCCAACCAGAAACCGGTCAGTTGGCTCTTTCCAGCATTGCCGCTTTAGCAGAAACCCTGGCTGATCTACGTCGCCAGGGTAATCAAGTAATTCTAGTTTCCTCTGGAGCAGTGGGGGTTGGCTGTGCCCGATTAGGTTTAACCGAGCGCCCTCGTACAATTGCCCTGAAACAAGCAGTGGCAGCGGTGGGGCAGGGACGGTTAATGCGCGTGTACGACGATTTGTTTACCGCTCTGCAACAGCCAATTGCTCAAGTCCTGTTAACCCGCAGCGACTTAGTGCAGCGTAGCCGCTATGTCAATGCCTATAACACCTTTCAGGAACTACTAAAACTGGGAGTGATTCCAATAGTGAATGAGAATGACACAGTAGCAGTCGAGGAGCTAAAGTTTGGAGACAATGATACACTTTCGGCTTTGGTTGCCAGTTTAGTGGAAGCGGATTGGCTGTTTTTGCTGACTGATGTGGACCGGCTTTACTCAGCTGATCCGCGCTTTGTGCCCGATGCTCAGCCTATTGCTTTGGTCAAGCAGATGGAAGAATTAACGCAGTGGCAAGTACAAGCTGGCGATCGCGGTTCTGGGTGGGGTACTGGCGGTATGTTAACCAAAATTGCCGCAGCGCGGATTGCTACCACTGCTGGTGTTCGAACCGTTATTACAGAAGGACGGTTACCCACCAATATTGAGAAAATCTTGCAGGGAGAACCACTTGGCACCCAGTTTGAAGCCCAACCTCAGCCAAGTTCGGCTCGTAAACGCTGGATTGCTTATGGTTTAATTCCAGTTGGAAAGCTCTATCTGGATGAGGGTGCGGTAGAAGCTATCTGTCGGGGTGGTAAGTCTTTGTTAGCTGCTGGAATCAAGGCAGTGGAAGGAGAGTTCTACAGTCAAGATGCAGTGCAGTTGTGCACTGACAACGGTACTGATGTCGCTAGGGGACTCGTTAACTACAGTAGCACTGAGCTTCAACAGATTCGAGGGCGTCACTCAAGAGAATTATCTGCAATTCTGGGTTATGCCGGTGCCGAAACCGTCGTCCACCGAGATAACCTGGTCTTAGTCTAAAGCAGAGTAAGGTGAGCAATGCCCACCTTACTTCTACTTGTATCCGGAATTAGAACTGGAAGGTAGTTCTAATCGTACCTACTATGATGTCGTCATTGGCTTCGTTGTGATTAGGATTTGTTAGCCAGACTACACCAGGCGTAATAGAGATGTTATCTGTCAACTGATATCTGTAGAAGCCTTCAACGTGTAGACCAAGGTCTGGGTCACCTCTTCTGCCATCAACTGTAAAGCCAGTTGTGCCAGTCAGCTTGGGTTCTTGACCAACTATAAAACCGAGAAGGTTTCCTTCCTTGCCGAAATCGGGGAAGGTAAGAGTCGCTGCGTAGTTCCAAACATCGGCTCTTCCAGTACCAAGCACGGTCACATTGCTATATCCACCCCATGCACCAATCCTAACTCCAGAGAAGGGTGCAAAGGAAGCTTCTACACCGTAGGAGTTAGTCACAGTTGGCGCATCTACATCTACTAGAGACCTTGTACTGCCAGCCTCCGCTGTATTCCAGGTAGAATCAGCGCCAACATAAGAATTAACGTATACGGCTGCTATTTGGAACTGTTGGTTGACAAACTCTAGTCGTGCCAGGTAACTGTTGTTACCATTAGCAATACCAGCGCCCTCAACAGGGTTGTTTGCTTCCCCGCCTTGGTAACCCAAATTCAGCGCTAGTTGATCGGTGAACTTCAAGTCCACTGCTAGACCAGCACCTTGACCACCTTGGTTGTAGATGGGGTTGAAGCTGAAGTTGGTAATTGCACCAGTACCAGTAGCTGTGAGCAGAGGATCAACTACATTGAGGAAATCGTCATATTCTCCTCCAATCACCAAGGCATGAACGACTATGTTGTCACCAATAGGAAACTGATAGAACAAGTCACCTACCCGAAACTGGTTACCGGTATCAGTGGCAAAAGCCAACCCGGCTTCGTTTGTGATATTCCCACTGTAACTAAGTGCATTAAAGTTTCCGGCTTCCAGACGGACCCTCAACTGGTCTTCGCCTGTAAAACTGGTATCAAAGTTAAGACGAGCCCGTCCTTGAAAGACAGTGTTATCTTCGGCATCAAAACCGAATTCGTTCCCGTCGGCTTCCAGTCCGCCTCCAAAGGTATCGCTAAGCGCAATTACAACTTCACCATTCAGCTTAGTAGTGGTGGAGAATTGGTTCGCTTCTAATTCAGCAGTAGCTGCCTCTAACGCATCAACACGACCTCGTAGGGTAGCCAATTCAGCCCCAAACTCTTCTTGCAGTCGTTGCAGAGTAGCTAAATCTTCTCTTCTAACTAGATCAGTTGTCGCGGCTGCAATCAATTCATTGATCCGATCTAAGCAGGAATTTAAACCAGCAGCAAATTCATATCGGGTTAGCGCTCGGTTGCCGCGATATGTGCTATCTGGATATCCAACAATACAACCGTAGCGCTCAACTAAGGATTGCAGTGCTTGAAAAGCCCAGTCAGTGGGTTGAACGTCAGAAAGCTGGGAAACAGAAGTCACCTGGGCCAGTTGGTTTGGTGACTTAACATTGGAGAGCTGGGAGACAGAAGTCACCTGTGCCAGACGCTGTGTCGGCTCAGCTTGGCTGACATTTTGTGCCAAAAGAGTGGCACTAGTTGGTTGAGTTGTTAGAGATTTTGTGTTGCTAGGGATACCAACCGAAGTTAATGCTTCAGGAGTGGTAACTGCGGCAGCGATTTTTGCATTAGAAGGCTGAATCTCAGGATTCGGTGATTGAGGTGTTTTAGTACCTGGCACTTCAGCAGCAATACCTGCAACGGATGTAACTGCGCTCATCGCTGAAATAAATAGGGAAATCAGCAGCGCATTCCCAAAAATCTGATTCATTTTTTTGACTATCCTCACACCTGAGCGAACTACTTGGATATTCCGAAGCTATATCATCCTCTCTCAGATTATAACCTCTTGATTTTCAGCAAGTGGTATTGAATCCTTGAAAATTGTGAAAACTTTATATTCGGCGTTTTGTATCTCATATAACTTTTTAATATTTTTTAAGCAGTATTCATAGTGATTAAGTCGCTTGGCAGCAATATATGACTCAGAATCAAAGCAAAACCCGCCCCCTACCTATATGGCAGCGCATCCCACTCTACTTGCAAATTTTAATTGCCCTCTTTTTAGGAGTAGGCTTAGGAGTTTTACTGGGTGCTGGTCAACCCAGCCCGCGTGCTGCCGAGATCAGCAAAAGCTTAGCAATTCCTTGTAGCCTTGTACTTAAGGCATTACGCACCCTTGCCACTCCTCTCATTCTGCTGGCGGTGGTGAACGCCTTTCTGACTAGTAGCGGTGCTGCTGGCTTTAGTGTTGCAAGCCTGCTACTATCTGCTCCGGGTGCAATTTGGCTCTTGGGTGAAGCCGCAACGCTTCTTGAGTGGAGCCTCAGATCCTCATATTTGCTGCCTTCTCGACCGCTTCCTCCACGGCTACAATGCCCATCACTTTGCGGGCTTTGCTAGATAAAGTGGGCTTACGGGAATCTTCTGCTTCTTTGGGGGCATTAGTGGGCAGCAATTTCAACAATGACGGCACAGCACTCTATGAAGCGATGGCAGCGCTGTTTATTGCCCAAGTGCTGGGGATTCAGCTTACCCTAACACAGCGGCTGATGATTGTTGTAATCACATCCATCTTTGCCTCTGTAGGCGCTGCAGGTATTCCGGAAGCTGGTTTGGTGACAATGACGCTGGTGTTCACTTCGGTTGGCTTACCTACAGAGTACATCGCTTTATTGATAACTGTGGACTGGTTCCTTGATCGCTGCCGGACTGCTATTAATGTGCTGGGTGATATGACTGTTAGTGCCTTACTTGACGGTAAGCACCGGCGTTCTCTAGATGCTGAGTTGTCAAGCGTGTAATCAACTCTTTTGGGGAGGGCAGCGCAACAGTCAATGACGGCCTTTGGAGCCACACTCATGAACCCAGCAACGTTCGAGGAGCTTAATTTTATAAAGATAACCAAAACTCCAAGGATTTAGTACCACTTTCGTCTTGGAATCAAATAGAGGCTGGTTCAGAAACTGCCATAAAGGAAATTTAATTTTTGTGTTTGGAGACATAGGGTTGAAGGTTGCACTCCGCAGATGAAAGATTATAGACCTGTTGTCAGTTCAACCCTGCCACAATTCACAGTTAATTTGCCTGAGGATGATTACTGAACGTGATTTGTAGTAAATCTTTCTACCAGAATCTGTAGTTTCGCTGATGCTGCAAGTGTGAAGTTAGTTTATCCACGTCCATCTGCGCATCAAAAAAATCCACCTCAATACAAAAGTACGAGGTGGAAAAATAATTTGTTATTTTTAGTGGATCCGAGCAGAGTTGAACTGCTGTCCAGACTGGGTATTGACTCTCCGCTCATTCACAGGTTTATCCTATCTAATCCTCAAGGCGGGAACCGTTCATTGTCCCGAACGGTGGGATACTCTGATTGTTTCTTAGCTAGCAAGCCAACCAGAGAATACTTGCTAGAGCATCCGTTGGGGGTTTGTCTGTAGCCCTTAACGGAGTCAAGCTACGGACGCTCGGACCTGATTAGAGGTTTTTAGGCAACAGCTGCTGCTTTACGAGCAAAAGGTACGATGTTGTTCGCATTTACTTTTTTTTCGAGCCTTTGATTTGCGAGAGACGACTCACTCTCGACCTGAATCACAGAGTAGCTTTCGCCAACCTGTCGAAACCGTTACGGACCCATGACCTTCTTATCCCATTATAGTTCGCTGTTTTACAACGTGACACAATCAGGCCAAAAAAGATCTAACCCATAGAACCGCTCACAACCTCTGAGATTTCTTGGGTAATTGCTGCTTGTCGCGCTTTGTTATAAGAGCGTGTTAGATCGTCAATTAAGTCGCTAGCATTGTCGCTGGCATTGCTCATTGCTGTCATGCGAGCGGCGAGTTCGCTGGCGGCTGATTCTTGTAGCGCCCGTAGCAACTGGTTATTCAGGTACAGGGGTAGAAGGGCATCGAGAATCTGTATGGGGTCTTGCTCAAAGAGCATATCCCGCGGAAAACTACGGGTTGGGGTGGTTACCTTAGTTCTCTCTACCTCAAATTCACCACCACGGCTTGTTAGCCGGAAGATTTCGTCGTCCGCTTGTAGTCCCTGAGCATCCAGGGGAAGCAAGGTTTGAATCACCGGTCGTGAGCTAACTAAGGAGACGAACTTGGTGTAGACTAGCTCAATCCGGTCTACACTTTCAGACAGAAACAACGAAAGCAACTCGTCAGCAATGTTAGAAGCTTCTGCTGCTGTGGGAATTTGCTCTAAACCTGTATAAGTTCCATTAATGGGCTGGCTACGGCGCTGGAAATGTTGCATGGCTTTGCGTCCCACCAATACATACTTATAGTCCAAGCCTTCTGCCTTTAGTTCCTTAGCTCGGATTTCAGCCCGACGGATGATATTGGTGTTGTAGGAGCCGCAGAGACCGCGATCGCCTGAAACTACCACTAACCCAACTGACCTGAGTTCCCGTTTTTTGAGCAGCGGCAGATCTACGTCTTCAAACCGCAGACGGGTTTGTAGACCATATAACACTTGCGCCAACCGATCAGCAAATGGTCGCGTGGCGATCACCTGTTCTTGGGCACGGCGCACCCTAGCAGCAGCCACTAGGCGCATTGCTTCTGTAATTTTTTGAGTATTTTTGACCGACTGAATGCGATCACGAATTACTTTGAGATTAGCCATATTGTGGGGGTGTGGTTTGTGAACAATAGGCAGGGGTGTTCCCTGCCTTCTGCCTTTTTACGCTGTTGCCAACATGGTTTGCTTGAATTCTACAATCGCTTCTTTCAGCAACTTTTCTGCTTCGTCACCTAACTGCTTGTCTTTTTTAATCAACTCTCCGTACTGTGGCTTGCTGGTTTGTAAGTATTCCCGCAGCCCTTTAGTGAAAGTAGTGATTTTATCTACCGGAACGTCATCCAAAAAGCCATTGATGCCAGCGTAGAGAATCGCCACTTGCTCATACACTGCTAAAGGCGCGTATTGGGGCTGCTTCAGCAATTCCCGCAGACGCTGACCGCGAGCTAATTGATCCTGGGTAGTCTTATCTAAGTCTGAGGCAAATTGTGCAAAAGCTTGCAAGTCGTCAAACTGTGCTAAATCTAGCTTGATTTTACCGGCGACCTTTTTCATCGCCTTGGTTTGAGCGGCAGAACCTACCCTCGACACAGAAATACCGGGGTTAACAGCGGGACGCAATCCGGAGTTAAACAGGTCGGAAGACAGGAAGATCTGTCCATCCGTAATCGAAATCACATTCGTGGGAATATAGGCAGATACGTCGCCTGCCTGGGTTTCGATGATTGGCAGCGCTGTCATACTACCTTCACCCAGTTCCGAACTCAACTTCGCTGCCCGTTCCAAAAGGCGCGAGTGGAGGTAGAACACATCCCCTGGATAAGCTTCCCGACCGGGTGGACGGCGCAGCAGCAGGGACATTTGGCGATAAGCTTGAGCCTGCTTCGAGAGGTCATCATAGATGATAAGAGTAGCTTTGCCCTTGTACATGAAGTATTCTGCCAAACTAGCACCTGTGTAAGGGGCTAGGAACTGGAGGGTTGCTGGCTCGTTGGCATTGGCTGCGACCACAATTGTGTAGTCCATTGCGCCCTTTTCTTGGAGGACGTTGACTACATTCGCTACTGTGGAAGCCTTCTGACCAATCGCCACGTAGACGCAAACGACATCGCCACCCTTTTGATTGATGATCGTGTCAACTGCGATCGCAGTTTTGCCGGTTTGACGGTCTCCAATGATTAGTTCTCGCTGACCACGTCCAATCGGGATCATCGCGTCAATCGCTGTAATTCCGGTTTGCATCGGTTCGTACACAGACCGACGTTCTATGATACCTGGCGCTGGAGATTCAATCAAACGGCTTTCCGTGGTTTGGATATCTCCTTTACCGTCGATCGGGACAGCCAGAGCATTCACGACTCGTCCCAGCATTGCATCTCCCACCGGCACCTGAGCAATTCTCTTGGTGGCAGTAACAGAGCTACCTTCTTGGATATCACGGCCTTCACTCATTAGCACCGCGCCTACATTGTCTTCCTCTAGGTTCAGAGCGATGCCAATCGAACCGTCTTCAAACTCTAATAGTTCTCCAGCCATAGCCTTTTCCAGGCCATAGATCCGAGCAATACCGTCGCCTACTTCTAGGACGGTGCCAACGTTAGCAACCTTAACTTCTTGGTCGTATTGCTCAATTTGCTGCTGGATAATGTTGCTAATTTCGTCAGGTCTGATGCTGATCATGTTAGTTTTTGGTTTCTAAATGATTATGTGCCACTACTTAAGCGCAAAGAAAGGCGACGCAATTGACCCCGTAAACTGGCGTCAACTATCTGGGAACCAACTTTAATGATGACACCACCAATTAAATCCGAGTCAAGCTTTGTGTCTAGTTCGACTCTGGCGGCATTTGTCATAGCTATGACCTTTTCACGTACTGCCTGCTGCTGGGCTTCTGTCAGTTCTACAGCGGAGATGACTTCGGCTAGAACAGTCTGGTTCAGTTTCCGTAAAAGTGCTAGGTACTGCTTGGAAATTTCTGCGAGCAATGAAATACGTCGCCGGTCTACCAGTAGCATCAAAAAATTGCGGAGGTAAGGGTTAATACCTTCACCGACCACTTGCCCCAACACAGACTTTTTGTCCTCATCTTTAACGAAGGGATTAGCTAGAAAATCGCGCAGTTGCTCTGAGTTCTGCAGGAGGTTGAGCAAGGAACGTATGTCTTCGCCAAACTGTTCTGTCAGGTTGTTTGCACTCGCTACTGACATCAACGCCTGGGCGTAAGGCACTCCTATTTGAGTATTAGCTGCACTACCTTTCATTAGCTTCCTCCCAGCAGCACGATACTGCGGTCGATTAAATTTTGTTGAGCAGTGTCATCTATACCAGTTCGCAGTTCTGACTCGACTTTTTCCAAAGCCATAGCTACTACCTGTTGCCGCAGTTGAGCGATCGCCCGGTCTCTTTCGGAGTTCAAATCCTGATTAGCTGTTTCCTTCAACCGCTCAATATCCAGTGCTGATTGAGCCATTATGTTCGCTTTTGCTACCTCGGCACTTTCTTCAGCCTTCTTGCGAATTTGTTCTGCTTCCGCTTGGGCTTGAGACAGCTTCTGCTGCTGCTTAGAAAGTGCTGCTACCGCCTCCCGCTGGCGTCGTTCTGCACTTTGAATCGCTGTTTCAATCTTTTCTCGGCGGTCAATCAAGGTTTTACCCACAATCTTGCGCCCGAAGTAAAACAACACACCAATAATAATGACAAGGTTGATCAGGTTCGTGCCTAGAACATCGAAATTCAGGCCAAAAGCGCTTTCCGCCCCTGCCTCTGCTGCTTCAGCGTTAATAGCGCTGGCTTCTGCTACCAACAATAAAAAATTTCCCATGCTACCCATCTACAACTGCGCTGCTCATTTCAAAAGGCGAAGATCAACTGAGGAATCAAGTTACTTTACCGCCAACTCATTCCCTAACAGCTTTTCCAGTATCTGGCGACTGAGGGAATCAACTTGCTGCTCTAAGGAACTCAGAGCTGCCTGTTTTTGCTGCTCGATTTCTTGAGCTGCTTGTTCTCGTTGGATCTGGGCTTCTTTCTGCGCCGCTGCTATTTTCTCGGCAGCGAGCTTTTGGGCTTGAGCTTGAGCATCAGCAATAATCGTTTGCGACTGTCGCCTTGCTGCTGCCAGATCTTGCTCATATTGCTTTGTCAATTGTTCTGTTTTTGACAAGCGTTCTTGCGCATCTAATTGATTCGTACGGATGTAGTCGTCCCTCTCATCAATTGCTTTGCTGAGTGGCTTGTAAAAAGTCGCGTTCAAGATCAAGACCAAAATCAGAAACTGTACGGCCATCAAAGGCAGGGTGGCATCAAGATCAAATAGCCCTCCCTCTTTGCCAGCGGTTTCTACAGCTAGTAGGGTTATCCAGTATGTCATAGTTGATTGCCCCTTTGGAAAAACTCTAAGGGGTCAAGTAATTAAAAAGGACTCGCAGCACAAAGATTTACGGACGTAGAGACGGTTTCAACTAGGAGCGCGTCTCTACAAAGCGCGAAAACTGATTAGGAGAAAGGATTAGCAAACAGCAGCACGAGGGCAACGACTAAACCATAAATCGTCAACGCCTCCATGAATGCCAAACTCAACAGCAGCGTACCGCGAATTTTACCTTCCGCTTCTGGCTGACGAGCAATTCCTTCTACAGCTTGACCCGCAGCATTTCCTTGACCGATGCCAGGACCAATGGCAGCCAAGCCTACAGCTAGAGCAGCAGCTAAAACGGAAGCAGCAGAAACCAATGGATCCATGATATTTTTCCTTACTTTAGTTAACTGAACAAACTCTTCTGGACTTGCTCTCACGAGCGTTTGACGTGTTTTAACACGCAACTAATGTCCCCCATGCTCTTCACCACCATGCCCGTGGTCTTCCATCGCTTCTCCGATGTAAGCCGCTGCTAGGGTAGCAAAAATCAGTGCCTGAATCGCGCTGGTAAATAGCCCCAAGGCCATGACTGGCAGGGGAACAAACAGGGGTACCAGCAGCACCAAAACTCCCACTACCAGTTCATCAGCCAAGATGTTGCCGAATAGCCGGAAGCTAAGGGAGAGGGGCTTGGTGAAATCTTCGATAATCTTGAACGGCAACATAAAGGCCACAGGTTGCACGTAATTACCAAAGTACCCTAAGCCCTTCTTGCTGAAACCAGCATAAAAATACGCTAGAGAAGTCAGCAACGCTAATGCCACCGTTGTATTAATGTCGCTGGTTGGGGCGGTCAGTTCACCTTCTGGTAGCTGAATTAGCTTGAAGGGAACTAGGGCACCTGACCAGTTGGATACAAAGATGAACAAAAACAGAGTGCCAATAAATGGCACCCAAGGGCGATACTCTTTCTCACCAATCTGGTTTTTAGCCAGATCCCGAATAAATTCCAGGGCATACTCCATTAGGTTCTGTAGCCCACGGGGAATTCGGTTGATGTTACGGGTTGCGGCGAGCGAAGTTATAACTAACAGACCGATCACAAACCAGGAGGTAATGAACACCTGCCCATGTACCTTCAGATTGCCGACCTGCCAGTAAAGATGCTTGCCTACTTCTAATTCGGCTAAGTGAACAGAATTGAAGACGTTCAGAAAATTCATTTTTCCCTTCAACTGAATTCCCCAATTTTACTTGGAGAATGAGAACGCGTTAGCCTTTTAGGATTGTCCGACTTTTTGAGAGTCAGAGTTGAATGCCGTCCGAATTACATAGATGATGAGCGCAGCTTTATAGGTAAGAAATCCCAAGAATATGGGTAAAATTTTTAATTGATTCCACTGGCTTGATAGTAAAATCAATCCAATCAATAAAGCTAACCGAGTTTTGCTCAGTCCCCTTTTTTCTCCACCCAAGCGCTCAACATCTCTTGCCAACATCCTCAAGTAAACCACACCTGTGCATGCCCCGATTAGATAATTCAGGGCGATATTGAGAGAATAAAAAATCCAGACACCGATAAAAACAATCAACGTCAAAGCAAGTGTAACCAGCAACAACTCCTGGGAGAGTTGATAAAACTCCTGCATTGAGCCAGATGGTTCCAAAGCAGACACTTGTGTGCCTAATCCCGTACCGTCTCCCTCAACAGAAGGGGCATGCGAGACACTTTGGAGCAGAGGAGACTCTGCACGGGACTGGTTCCCGTCGAGCAAAGTGGCTCTTGCAAAACCAGGTCGATAATTTTCCCGTGTTACCAGTGTTGGTTCAAACGATTCGTCTGACAAGTTCACTAAACTCGCAAACCAGCTCCAGGCTTATATGACTTGACTCAGATGAGCCAACTCGAATCATAGCATGGTGCGGTTACAATACTTAAAAACCAATTACTTGGGCGTTAGGAGAATTAGTTGGTTAGTGAGTAGCGATCGCACTCCCTCTAGCCCCAACGGTACATCTGCCAAAATTCCTCCTACTGTTCTGGCGGCGTGGTTCTCATCGCACGCCTGCAGAAATTCAAATTCTGCTGCCGTCAGATTGACAATCCGATAATCGTAATCAAACAGACACCGACTAGGCCACCCTTCTAAACAAGGATTTCGGTCTGGAATCGCGGTCAGCAGAGCGTCATCCGATGACCAATCGGCTTTGACTACAGGAGGGCGTCCCAGAAAAAACTCGTAGTGGGAGACTTCTGGATCTAATAATTCAATTAAGCGATACATAGCGCGCTCACTTAACCCAGAAGCCCGTTCTATCAAGTCAGGTGACTTGTCCAAAAGTCGTTTCACCTGCCAATGACTGGGATTTGAAAAGCCGATGAAGTTTAAGCCGGAAGCATCGATCAGTTCAAACAGTGTCTCGATGTTGTAGTCAATTTCCTGGGGATGAACATACATATCAGCAAAGCATTCATCCCGCTGATTTTCCATTGACCAGCGTTCCCGTTCCCGCTTGACAATCCGATTTTTTTCTGGCAGGGCAGCAAATAGCTGACGCCCTACCTGGACTCCATCACGGTAATCGCCCCGCTTGTCGCCTTGGAGAAGAGCGATCGCCTTTTGCATCAACTGAATCTCCCAGCGCCCCAATTCTCCATAAACAAAAACGTGCATCAAGCCCCCAGGTGCTAGCTTTGCTGCCAGAGACTGAATACCTCGAATTGGATCGCTCAGATGGTGCAGTACCCCAACGCAGTTAATCAGCTCAAACTCACCTGGTAACTGTTCCACATCGTACAAACTGAGGTGATGGAACTCAACCCGATTGGCTCCTGACCGTTTACAGCGCTCTTGTGCCACTGCCAAGGCTGCCGCACTCAAATCAATTCCGACTACCCAAGCAGCAGGGTTAAGGTGAACCAGATACTCTGTTCCTACCCCAGTGCCGCAACCGGCATCAAGGATACGAATGTCCTGCTTTTGAGGTTTTTGACCTGTACAAAAGTTATAGGCGGCTAGCCAATTCCAGCGCCAATTGTACCCAGGAGGTGGACTATCCAGCAGAGGTTCTGGGGGAAAGGGATATGTGTCGTAGAGCCGCTGAACGGCAGAACTAATATTTTTGGCTTCCATACAGTAAGGTAACAAAACTTATCTTTTTTCTCAGGGGCTGTGCGTGAATAAACTATGATCTTCTATGGTCTCCTACATACTCCTAGTCAACCACCCCACCCCGTCCAGGGATGGGTCTTGCATAGAGATTAATCTGAGCGCAGGCATTATTTAAATGGAGTTTTAGAAAACGAATGAGTGTTAAAGCAAGTGGTGGAAGCTCAGTTGCACGTCCGCAACTATATCAAACACTAGCAGTCGCAACGATTTCCCAAGCGGAACAGCAAGACCGCTTCCTAGAGCGGGGGGAACTAAATGAACTAGCTAGTTATTTTGCATCTGGCACGAAGCGTCTAGAAATTTCCGAGACGCTGACCCAAAATTCAGGACTTATTGTCTCACGTGCCGCCAACCGCATTTTTGTTGGTGGTTCTCCGATGGCTTTCTTAGAAAAGCCGCAGGAAGCTGAAATGGCGATGGCTGGTGCCGCAAAAGATGTCAAGGACTCGATGAAGCTGGGAACTGTAACCTATGTAGACAGTCGCGGTGGCTTTCTAGAAGGGTTGCGATCGCTGTTTAGCACCTCAGCCTCCGGTCCAACGCCTCCTGGGTTTAGGCCAATTAATGTCGCCCGCTACGGCCCTTCTAATATGCAGAAGTCGCTGCGGGACCTCAGCTGGTTTTTGCGCTACGCCACTTATGCGATCGTGGCTGGCGATCCCAATATTATCTCAGTCAACACACGGGGACTGAGGGAAATTATTGAAAACGCTTGTTCCGGCGAAGCCACAATTGTCGCTTTGCAGGAAATGCGGCAAGCTGCACTTTCGTATTTCCGTAAAGATGCTGAGGCAACAGAGATTGTTAGTCAGTACATGGATGTTCTGATTACCGAATTCAAAGCCCCCACCCCCTCAGACAAAGTGCGGCAAACTGCCTCGTCCGATAAGCAAGGGCTGCAGCTGCCCCAGATTTACTTCAATGCGGCAGAGCGGCGGCCTAAATATGCCATGAAGCCTGGTCTGGCGGCAGGTGAGAAGCAAGAAGTTATCAAAGCTGCCTACCGGCAAATCTTTGAGCGCGATATCACCCGTGCTTACAGCCAGTCGATATCGAATCTGGAATCCCAGGTCAAGAACGGCGACATCTCCATGAAGGAGTTTATCCGTCGTCTGGGCAAATCCCCCCTGTACGGAAAACAGTTCTACGAGCCGTTTATCAACAGTCGCGTAATTGAACTGGCTTTCCGTCACTTCCTGGGTCGGGGTCCCAGTTCGCGCGAGGAACTCCAAACATACTTCTCAATCATTTCCATAGGCGGCCTACCAGCCCTTGTAGATGCCCTAGTTGATTCTCCAGAATACTCTGACTACTTTGGTGAAGAAACGGTACCTTACATCCGCGGTCTGGGTCAGGAAGCCCAGGAATGCCGCAACTGGGGACCACAGCAAGATTTGTTGAACTACAGCGCGCCGTTCCGCAAAGTTCCACAATTCATCACGCTATTTGCGGACTACGAGCGACCGCTGCCAGATCAACATCCCTATGGCTCCGGCAATGACCCGCTAGAAATCCAATTTGGGGCGATCTTCCCGAAGGAAACACGCAATCCTAGCACCAGACCGGCTCCTTTTGGTAAAGATACTAAGCGTATCTTGATTCACCAAGGTCCGGCAATCAATAATCAGAACAGCAACCCCAAAGCGCGAGGTGAGTTTCCGGGAGCCCTTGGTCCGAAGGTGTTCCGGCTAGATCAAATACCCAGCTTCACTGGCAAAAAGAAATCTGTCAAGGGAGTCAGCGTTAAATTCTCCGAAAGCTCGACACAAGCGGTGATTAAAGCTGCCTACTTACAGGTGTTTGGGCGGGATGTCTACGAAGGTCAGCGATTGAAGGTGGCAGAAATCAAGCTGGAAAACGGCGAGATTACTCTGCGGGAGTTTATTCGAGCCTTGGCTAAGTCAGATTTGTTCCGCAGCTTGTATTGGACGTCGCTGTACGTTACTAAGTCGGTTGAGTATATCCACCGGCGGTTGTTGGGTCGTCCTACCTACGGGCGGCAAGAAATCAATCAGTATTTTGATATTTGTGCCAAGAAGGGGTTTTATGCACTGGTTGACGCGCTGATTGATACCCCAGAGTACAGTGAGACGTTTGGTGAGGATACGGTGCCGTATGAGCGCTATCTAACCCCAGGAGGTGTGGCACTCAGATCGCTACGGGTTGGCAGTATCACCGAGGATATCGTCAGCAGCAAGGCGGAGAAGGAAGAGACACCGCGCTTCGTCGAGCTGGGTGAAGTCAAAGAAATGCGGACGGAACCTGATATTCAATTCCGGATCAACCAGGGCGTTAGTAAGCAGCGTGAGCAGACTAAAATCTTCAAGCTGACAAATAACGTAGCCAAAACAGAGTTACAAACCGTGATCCGGGCTGCTTATCGCCAGATCTTCGAGCGTGACATTGAACCCTATATCGCTCAAAACGAGTTTACCGAGTTGGAGAGCAGGTTGGGGAATAATGAGATCACCGTTAAGGAGTTCATTGAAGGTTTGGGTAGCTCGAACCTCTACATCAAAGAGTTCTATGCGCCCTACCCCAACACTAAGGTGATCGAACTAGGAACTAAACATTTCCTAGGTCGGGCACCTAAAGATCAGGTAGAAATTCGCACTTACAACCAGCTCCTCGCCTCTGCGGGTATCCGTGGCTTTGTCAGCGCTATGGTCAATAGTGCTGAATATATTCAGGTATTTGGGGAAGATACAGTTCCTTACCGTCGCTTCCCGACATTGCCAGCAGCCAACTTCCCCAACAGTGAGAAGCTGTATAACCAACTGACTAAGCAGAATGATGATTTGGTGGTACCTAGCTTTGAGCCGATAAAGGCGCGCATGGCAACTGACAAGATGCCAATGATGGCCAAGGCGATCGCGGATATGGCTTTCGCAGCTCGTCAAGTTGACCAGAGCAAACCACTATTTATCGAGTTGGGTCGTTCCTTCAATGATGGTCGCGGACAGTCGGTTGAGGTAGGTGTAGGTACTACGCGCCGCAAGCCTGCCCGGATTTACCGCGTCACGCAAGGAGCCAATTCAAGTGAAACTGCTCTAGCGATCAATGCCATTTACTGTCAGGTGATGGACATCTTTAGTGGTCAGGTTCCTGATGGCTTGCGGCGTTCTGACTTGGAGAGCAAGCTGAAGAATGGCGAAATCTCAGTGCGAGAGTTCGTCCGTACTTTGGCTAGTTCAGACATCTATCGTCGACGCTTCTACACGCCTTATCCCAACACCAAGGTAATCGAATTCCTGTTCCGCCATCTACTGGGTCGCGCTCCAGCTACTCAGGGGGAAATTCGCATCTACAACAAGCTACTAGCTGACGGAGGCTTGAAGGCGGCTGTGGATACCATGGTCAATAGCCCGGAGTACGCTCAATACTTCGGTGAGGATGTTGTGCCTTACCGGCGCTTCCCCTCTTTACCAGCAGGCAACTACTTGGGTAGTGTCAAAGCTGCAGCTGACTTGGTAAAGCAATCCTGGTCTGATCTATCTCCCTCAGCCGTGGTGCAGTCCTTTAGCCAGCGCTAGGGACTGAGTAAGGGAGCAGGGGAGCAGAGGAGCAAGGGAGCTGGGGAGCTGGGGAGCTGGGGAGCTGGGGAGAAAGAATTTCTTTTCTGCTCCTGCGCTCCCTATTCCCCTGCATAGAGCGAAGCGGAACATGAGTATCAAGCCCCACATATACCTGCGTATGTTGGGTGTATTGAATCAGGTGGGGTATCAAGCCCCATCCGTATTTGTCTTCCCTGCCCCCTGCTCCCTGCTCCCCTGCCCCTCTGCTTCCCTGCCCCTCTGCTCCCCTGCCCCCTGCTTTTCCTTGGCGTGAAACTGAAAAATATGTTACAAAGTATTAAGAGATGAGTCAGAAGATGAGCAGAATGCCGCAAAATATTTGCGGAAGGTAACTGAGTTTACAAGCTTTTGTAATTTGAGTTACTCAGTGAAATTGGGTAAAACCAACAAATTGATTCAGTTTAACTACTTTTAAAAAAGGCAGGAATCCGTTAATGAGTATTGTCACGAAAGCTATCGTGAATGCGGACGCCGAAGCTCGCTATCTCAGCCCCGGCGAGCTGGATCGGATCAAGAGCTTTGTCACCAGTGGTGAGCGTCGCCTACGTATCGTTCAGGCTCTAACAGACAACCGTGAGCGGATTGTCAAGCAAGCTGGCGATCAACTGTTTCAAAAGCGCCCAGACATCGTTTCTCCTGGTGGCAACGCCTACGGTCAGGAAATGACTGCAACTTGCCTGCGGGATATGGACTACTACCTCCGCTTGGTCACTTATGGCGTTGTGGCAGGTGATGTCACACCGATTGAAGAAATTGGAGTCGTGGGTGTCCGCGAAATGTACAAGTCCCTCGGTACTCCCGTTGAAGCCGTTGCCGAAAGCGTTCGCGCCATGAAGAACGTCGCCACTTCAATGATGTCTGGAGAAGACGCCGCTGAAGCCGGAGCTTACTTCGACTACCTAGTTGGTGCAATGCAGTAGAGCAAGTTGGCGGTGTAGCTCTGCTTGCCGCAAAACTTACTCGCAAAATCGTGGGTTTTACTGTCTCCCTGCTCAAAGTGAAGTGTTCCAAGACGGTTTTAAATAAGGAATCAAGATCATGCAAGACGCAATTACCTCTGTAATAAACTCTTCAGATGTTCAAGGTAAGTACCTGGACACCGGTGCTCTGGAGAAGCTAAAGGGCTACTTCCAAACTGGCGAACTGCGGGTACGGGCTGCTACTACGATCAGCTCTAATGCAGCTGCGATCGTCAAAGAAGCGGTTGCTAAGTCCCTGCTGTACTCTGACATAACTCGCCCAGGTGGTAATATGTACACCACTCGTCGTTATGCTGCTTGCATTCGGGATTTGGACTATTACCTACGCTATTCGACCTATGCGATGCTAGCAGGTGATCCTTCCATCCTAGATGAGCGTGTGCTCAACGGTTTGAAGGAAACTTATAACTCCCTAGGCGTACCTATCGGTGCAACCGTGCAGTCAATCCAGGCAATGAAGGAAGTGACAGCTAGCCTTGTTGGTCCTGACGCTGGTAAGGAAATGGGTGTTTACTTCGACTATATCTGCTCTGGCTTGAGCTAAGAGCTATTCCGTCTGTCGGGAAATAAGTCCGGTAGCTCTCTGAATCCTCTTTATTAAGGTCTGGGAGTCGGTCGTGAGTGCTAGAGCGTTCTGCCGCTTGTCTGACTCAATCTGTGGTAGATGAGTGTTGACGGTCTAGTATTGATGCCTGACTCCCAGTCTTTGATCAATTTAATATGATTGCGCTCGGTAGCGAGCGACAGTGTTTGCGCTCGGTAGCGAGCGACAACGATTGAAATCAGAAATTTTTCTAATTCGACATCAGGAGATATTAACCCATGCGGATGTTTAAAGTCACTGCTTGTGTTCCAAGCCAAACTCGTATCCGGACACAGAGAGAACTTCAAAACACCTATTTCACTAAGCTAGTTCCCTATGACAACTGGTTTCGGGAACAACAGCGCATTATGAAAATGGGTGGCAAAATTGTCAAGGTAGAGTTAGCTACGGGTAAGCCTGGTGCGAACACAGGGCTACTGTAATTTCCAAAACTAGATTTGTTTTAACAAACAGGAGTCAGGAGTCAGGAGCCAGAATTCAGAATTGAGTTCTGTGCGAGTGCCTGATAACTTGAGGGTCTAAATCCCCCACTCATTGATTCTGACTCCTGGATTCTGAATCCTGAATTCTGTTTTATATTATGCAAGGAGGTCTTCGAGACCTCTTTCTTTTTAACCGTCCCTACATCCGACACCTTATACCCTTCTAATGCCGTGGAGCTACGTCGCTTAATTCCATTTTCTGATTCCCCCGTCTCCGAATGGGCTGTTCAAGCCCGGTTGTTGTTTTGGCTAACACTAGTCTGGCTGTTTGTCGGGTTAGTGGTGTTGTTCTCGGCATCCTATCCCGTTGGTTACTCCAATTTTGGCGATGGGCTGTACTACATTAAGCGTCAACTCCTGAGCCTATTACTAGGTTTAGTGGCATTCAATTTTATAGTGAATTCCTCGTTGCGCCATGTTTTGGGGATAGCTCATTGGTTTTTGCTCATACTGCTGGGGTTGATTTTCGTCACCCTGATTCCAGGAGTGGGAACAGCTACAAATGGTGCAACTCGTTGGCTAGCACTAGGGCCGTTTCAAATTCAACCGTCGGAGTTGATCAAGCCCTTTTTGGTGCTACAGAGTGCTCGCGTTTTTGGTCAGTGGAATCGAATTCACTGGGGCGCTCGTCTGACTTGGCTCTTAATTTTTGCTCTTGTATTATTAGGGATTCTGCGACAACCCAACTTGAGTACAACGGCGCTGTGCGGCATGACGCTTTGGCTGGTAGCACTGGCAGCTGGGTTACCCTATTTGTATTTAGGGGGGACTGCTCTTATTGGGATACTTCTCGCAGTTTTTAGTATTAGCCAGCAAGAGTACCAGCAGCGACGTATACTGTCTTTTCTCAATCCTTGGATTGACCCAATTCAGAATGGATACCAGCTTATTCAAAGTTTACTGGCAATTGGCTCTGGCGGCATTTGGGGCACTGGGTTTGGACTATCACAACAAAAGTTGTTTTATCTACCCATTCAGTACACAGATTTCATCTTTGCAGTATTTGCAGAAGAGTTCGGCTTTGTCGGTAGTTTGATCATGTTGCTGCTGCTAGTAGCCTACGCAACACTAGGGTTAATCGTGGCGCTCAAAGCTGTGAATCCTGTTCACCGCCTCGTGGCGATTGGTGCAATGATTTTTATGGTAGGGCAGTCTCTACTGAATATTGGCGTAGCAACGGGTGCTCTACCTACCACGGGTCTGCCCTTGCCATTGGTTAGTTATGGTGGCAATTCGATGATTTCTAGCTTGCTGGTGGCTGGGATGCTGATTCGCGTAGCCAGAGAGAGCAGTGAAGCGGATGTGGTGTTTATAAAGGA
>QQTW01000512.1_pt1 | contig 24213 bp, 22 predicted proteins | sample 1904831 | NCBI WGS metagenome assembly QQTW01 (sample SAMN09435610, study PRJNA476489) | Subsurface metagenome, whole genome shotgun sequencing project. | reverse complement strand
CGACGTTGGGGCGACCGATAATGGCAACTATTGGTAATGACATAAGTCTCAGCTAAAAGCTTGAAGTCTACTATTGTAGCAATCTCAGGTGGGCGATCGCTACAAAAACATCATCACAGCACTACTATACTCTGTAGGCGTGCAGCCAAGTGGCTGCAATTACTAACTTTATATCGGCATTTAGCTATTTTAAAATGTCTAAGTTGTATCCACTCTTATTTTGTATTTCTATAAAACTATTTTATTTTTGAGCAAATATTATCTAATTCTGTATTTGTTTTTACAAATATAATTAATAAACATTTCGGTTTACCAGTATAAATATTACTCACTTAACTCACTTTGCCTTTTGTATAAATTTTGACTAAATATAGTTTTTAATTTAAGTTATAAAATTAGGCTTTTTAAGTCACAATTACTAAACCTCTCTCTTTATAGAGCTTTTAGCTACTTTTTTAATAGGTTTTGTTGATAAATAATCTACTAGACACTTGTTTCTACGTAGAATCAAAGTTCTTATTCAAACTCTAAGCTGATATTAATAATATTTTGTTAGGAAATAATTATATAAGAAGTGTAAAAATTATTTCTAGTTTAATAGCAGATAATCTGGACAAATAAGTAAACAATCGCATCTACTATCAAAATTAATTGAGTAAAAGCTTTTCAGAAAAAGAGTAAGTTTAACTTTAATTTTACTCAATAAAACAAGCTTTTTCTAAACAATGAAGTAAATTAACCAAATGAGTAGCAGTGAAAAATTACCAAGACCAAGCGATCGCCCCTACAAAAGCAACTTCTTCCAGCCAAACAGCAGAGCCAACACTAATAGCCCAAACTAGCACTGTGGGTAGTTGGCAAGTATTACCAACTTCAGCGCCGATCATCCCCATTCATGCCGCCCTCTTACGAACGAATAAAGTATTATTTGTTGCTGGATCGGGAAACGACGCAACTAACGTCGGAGAAACTAGAGGTACTGCTGTTTGGGATATCAATACAGAAACCTTTACCCGCGTTACAACTCCTACTAATACAGCAGGATTACCATTAGATCTTTTCTGTGGAGGACATTCATTTCGCAGTGACGGGCGCTTGATGTTTGCTGGCGGAACCTTACAATACGTGCCATTTAAAGGCTTGCGCGAGTCGCTATTTTTCGATCCAATTACCGAGCAATGGGTAGTTGCCCCACTCATGAATCTCGGTCGCTGGTATCCTACCTTAGTAACCTTGGGCGATGGAAAAATTTTTGCTGTATCTGGATACGATATAAATGGCAACCTTGCTCTAAATCCAGAAATCTTTGCTAGATCGACTGGATGGGTAACTTTTTCAGTGAGAACCAGCCGTTTTCCATTGTACGCGCATCTTTTTTTACTGAGTAGCGGTAAGATATTTTATTCTGGCGCTTATATGGGTTATGGGGAAGGAGTAACGCCGCGCATCCTGACTCTACCAACAAGGTTTTCGCAACCTATCGTAGAGCAGCCTGTAACTGGATTGGAGGTAGCAGGAGCGGGAGATCAAGCTGCTAGCATCCTCTTACCGCCTGCTCAAGATCAAAAGGTAATGATTATTGGCGGCGGTGGGAATACAACTAAACGAGTAAACATTATTGACTTAAAAGCTGCTACCCCGACTTATGCACCAGCAGCTTATTTAAATTATGCTCGGATGCATCACAGTGCAACTATATTGCCCGATCGCACTGTATTTGTTTGCAACGGTAGTGCTATGAACGAAGATCTCCAAAGATCGAGGCTACCAGCAGAAATATACAATCCCGCAACAAATACTTGGACTGTAGCCGCAGCACCAAGCGTCCCGCGCGTCTATCACTCAGTTGCTTTGCTGCTACCCGACGGCAGAGTGCTAACCGCAGGAGGCAACCCCCAAGGGGGTATCAACGAATTGAGGCTAGAGGTGTATAGTCCGCCTTATATGTCCCAAACGCGTCCTGTAATCCAAAGCGCTCCCCAAAGTACAGGGTACAACAGAACAATTCAAATTCAGACTAGCCAAGCTAGTAGCATCAAGTGGGTAAGCTTAATTAGACCATCGGCGAATACTCATTGTTGCGATACAGAACAAAGACTAGTGGACTTACCAATTGTTTCTAGGACTGCTACTTCTTTATCAGTCACCACACCTTCAACTGGAAATCTAGCACCGCAAGGCTGGTATATGCTGTTTATTTCTAATAATAACGGCGTTCCTTCGGTAGCTAGGTGGATGCAATTGGTTTAGCGATCGCTTTTTACCATTAAGTAGTTAGAAATACAATGAATTACAAGCTTTCCCGCCGTAGATTTGCCCAACTTGCGATCGTCGCTGGTACTGGTATCGCCATTAATCAACTGACAAATAAAACTTTTGCTCAACAAAACTTGTTAATTGTGGGGTTGCGCCTTGGTCCTGTGATTAATCCTAGTAGTGTAGCTAATCTCACTTTAGATAGTCTTAATGACGATAGCGAAGTTGCTTCTAGTGCGGAAATTTCGCAAGAAATCAGCTTTGTATCCTTAAATGAAGTTACAGGTCAAGCTGAAAACTTGCCGCTTTCTCCTATGACGTTGCTAGCAGGTGAAGAAGTAACTGGATTTACTGCTTTGGCAGACGGCACAATGATAGTTGCCATTACTCCAGTTAGCAATAGCAAAAAAGACGTTAATCCGACTCGCGTAGTAATTTTGAGTACGCCAAATAAGCCTCTGACTATTTCAGGACTCAAAAAGCAAGAAAAATTAGGAAGTTTGGTAGGGACTAGTGACGGTAAACTGCTGGGTTTAGTGAGTAGAAAAGACAGCAAACCGCCGTTTAGATTGGTAGATATTAACGTCCAAACTGGCGCGATTAGTGCTAGCTCTAGAGTCAAAATCCCTGGAGGCGATCGCCTTAGCAATCTAGCGCAATGCGCTGATGGCAGTATATATGCGATCGCCACAGACAAAACTGGCGCAACTAGTTTGGTTGAACTCAACAGTCAGACAAAAACGCCAATTACACTCAACGACCAAGTTTGGAATAATGGCTTGCAAAGTTTAGCTTGCTCTAGCGCCAACCAATTATTTGCCTTCGGCTCACTTAAATACAACTCGCGTCAATCTTTGTATATCCTCAATCCGCAAACTGGCAAGATGACGTTGCCCAAAGAATTTGCAGCAAATCAGGTGACAGTAGTCCGGTAATAAAAAGATTTTAGTTCTTTCTTTGACTTTTACATTTAGTACACTGAAGCGCGACTACGAACTATGTACATTAACGGAAAATTCTAGTCATTTAAACCTTAATCAATTCCAAGCAAGTGATGCGATAGACGTAATACCATCGCATCGCTCGTGTCCTTTGACCAACTAATACCACGAAGTCTATTGCTTGGTTTTAAGTTCACCAGCCAATGTTTCGTGGCTGCTAGAGGATAGCTAAACCCTTTGAATCGCAGATGTCTGTTCTAACAAACACACCTTAGATAGTTGTACTTTGTGTCTTCGTAGGAATTTTTTATTTATAAATAAATTTAGTTGTTTGTATCCCTTTAATTCCTTCCCCTTCTGAGCCAAGTACAGGTCGGAATATTTATCAACTAAAAAACGCTACATATTTCCATAGTCGTGGAAATACTTAGTAATTAAGATTGCTACTTGTTAGCAATTTATACCCATTTGAGAAGCTCCTTTATCCTAACTTGACACGAACTTAAATTTGCAAGTTCAAATTTCACAGCAAACACAAGAAATCTATAAGTTAATGCGCCAAGTCTTTCCCAGTAAAGGTTTAATTAGTTTACATATTAATACTATAGCAGAAAGTTAAAATTATATCTATAAATAGATAGTTAAGTCATTCATCCCTGGGGTAGATGTGGGAATAAACCGCTTACCTGCGCTCGATAACACAAGTGCAAATGGTGAGTGCAATGCCTAACTACAAATATCTGGTTTGAACCCGCGCGTAGAAATATTAGAACATCAAGAACATGAGTCAAATATCAGTACAAGAATTGGTATCAGTAGTGCCAGACTTATTTGCGATGGCAACGCCTGCAATATAAGTTGCAGGAAAAGGGAAATGGTTAAAGGGAAGATGAAGTTTTTAACGCATAAATACGCTCAAATTGCTAGGTTCATAACTTCAATGCGTGTTTGTTATCTAGGGTTACTTGTATGCGCCTTAGTAGCAACATTACTAGCTAATTTTTGTACAGCAGTTCCTTCTCAAGAGCTACTTTTTAATTTCTCTCCCCTCCAAGATCCTGTCAAAACCTATGTACGAGTAAGCCGTCAAGGTCATGCTCAAGCCCTTTACTATACAAGTCTGGTTGTAATTGAAGCTTTTGAGGGAGACTTACCCGCCAATATTACTCGTCGGCTGTTCTCCAATACTAATAGCCTTGCCTTCAAGTTTAGCTGGCTCAATTACATCTTTCCTAGCAATGTTGTGATGGAGGGAGATTTATTCAGTATCATTTTGACGACTGAAGGAAGACCCATTGAGGAAACTGGCGGTTTTGCTCATCTGGCACCAAAAGTTATATCTTCCCAAATTTCTCAATTTCTCGCAGTAGTCAACTACCTAAAGCGTATACCGCTAGCAGCCTCTTATCTTGAGAGTAGCCCGATACTACCCAAGCAGCGATTTGCACTTCTGCAATCAGAAGACAAGTTACAGTCCTTTAGCACGCTGCCAAAAGGGTTACAACAAATACTGCGACTAGCAATTGATAGACCCTTAACATTTGTAGCTCTCGACAAAGCGCAATATCAGCAGTTTCTATCATATAAAACTGGGTTGGAGTTATTGCTGAATAAACAGGGGAATGGCTATGAAGTTCATTTGTATACAACCAAATCGAATCACTTATTTCACAAAATTAGGAGTAAAACACCATGAGTAAAGTAGAATCTAACCAAGATGGAGAATGTAGTTGGTCGGGTTTAACTAAAATTGCCACTGTCGCCGCTACGTTAGTAATATTATTCATACCTTAAGTAATTCAAACTGGCTGGGTTTAACACAATTTATACTTTTACCCATTGTTACACTTGTTCATCAGCAGCCAACTTTTGCCCGATGCGCGGTTCAGTGCCAGCAATTAACCGCGTAATATTGCTGCGGTGACGCACAATTACATACACGCCACCTGCTAGAGCAAATAGCAAATAAGGCAATGGCTGCTGGAAAAGCAGCATTAATAAACCCACACAAACCGCTCCAGCAATGGAACTAAGCGAGACAATGCGCGATAGAGCGATCGCCACGCCAAAAACTCCTATTGTTGCCAAACCAACTTGCCAAGACATTGCCAGCAAAACACCCAAACTTGTAGCTACAGATTTTCCCCCACTAAATCCCAACCAAATTGATTTACTATGTCCCAGTACAGCAGCTAAACCTGCCAAAGCTACCATCCAAGGCTGCCAAATAGTCGCGTCAACTGGTGGCGGAACTAGATTATTTGTTGCGCCAAATTGAAATAGCCAGCCGACAAGAGCGATCGCCAGCACTCCTTTGAGCGCATCGATTAATAAAACTACAAACCCTGGTCCTTTGCCTAGAGTCCGCAAGACATTCGTCGCCCCTGTAGAACCAGAACCGTGTTCGCGGATATCAATGCCTTTCAACAGCCGCGCCGCGGTGTAACCCGTAGGCGTTGAACCGATCAGATAAGCGACTAACAAAACTGCTCCGCACAAAGTCAACCAAGTCAGCATATATTTTGGTCAAAGGATAAGGGATATCGCGTCTTGAGGGCTAATTAGAAAAAATCGTCATTTTCTCTTTCCCTCACCATTTGCGGATCGGGGGCAAAAGCAAGTAGTAAAGGAAATTGCAATAGCGACAGACTAATAGCTTCTTCTGAGTCATCCACAATAATCAAAGGTAGTTCGCCCGCTTTGACTAAGCGTTCGGCTTTGACTGCCAAAGAATTATCAGACTCAAACAATACTACACCGCGATCGGAACCAAAATCAGCGCGAGAGATGCCCAAACAGTCTTGCAAGCCACGCCGCCATTCTCCCAAGCGTTCCGGCATATTTGCCAGAACTAAAGCACGGAGGCGATCGCCATGCAGTTCTGATAATACAGATATAATCGCCGAACTTATCAATATATTCTGCAAGCGACTGCCCATTGTCCGCACAGCACCCCGCCCGCCTTGATTAAAAAACCACTGCGAAACGCGCTCTGCATGGACTGGTTCAAAAGTGCGGCGCAGTTTCCAAGGTTCGCCGTAGTAATCTGGTTTGCTGCGGTATTCATCTAAGAGGCGGCGAATTTGTTTGGTTGTCGATTGAAAGCGTTGCTCGCCAAATTGCGGCATTGCCGAATCTGGAGCTTCGGCGGCTGGTTTTTGCGGTTTTACAGGCGCGGCGACGGGTATTGGTTCTGTTTTGGCTGGTACTAGTTCTAGCTGTTCGGCGGCGGCTGCTAAGTCTTGCAAGCTGCCTGTGAGGTAGTCTTTGAAGCCTTGGACTCTAATTGCCAATTCTTGAGAAGTGCCAGCAAAAGTAGTGCGCATCTCGGCGCGGATGCGTTCTTGACGGCGTTCTAGTTGTTCGACGGCAATTTGCAATGTTTGTTTGCGCTGCTCTAATTGCTGCAAAGATTCTTGGACTACTTTTGCCATAGATGCTTGCGTATCTACTAGCTGCTGTGAAATAGTCCGGTAAGAAGCTTGCAACGTTGCTATTTCTTGTCTTAAGCTTTGTTCTTCGCTTTGCAATTCAGCTACTTTTGCTTGCAACTGGTTTGCTTCTAAGTCTTCTACTTGCTCAAGTTCAAAAACTTCTGTTTCTAATTCACTCAAGAAATCATCTTCTGCTGATGACTCCTGTTCTGCTGATGGGGATGCACCTAGTAAATTATTAGCAAGCGGTTGATCCTCTGGTGCTACCACAGGAGCCTTAGTTTTATCTGGAGTTGGGGATTGGTCTGCATTCATATCAACAGCAAGTTTGGAAGCACTCAATAAAAATCTATCAGTTTTTAGCTTTTTACTACAGTTATGCGTTGTTCTAGAGAGTTTTTCAGCATTTTGGGATCAAATAAAATTGGTAAAAAGTGAATGCTATTGACTTCTTTGAAGTAGAACAAGATCGGTACAGGCGACCAAAATATTCGCCAATTTAGCCAATCTTGATAGGGAAAGCGCCGAATTAAAGTCTCGCCGCGATAAATATCTAAAGCAGTTTCGGTAAATTGTAAGCGCAAAGTTGCAGCTTGAAACATCAAGAATAGACCAAATAAAGCGATCGCACCCCCTACCCAAGGTTGTAGTAGTGCTAATGGAATAGCGACAATTACCAAAACTATAGGCAGCGTGTAACTAGGTGCAAGTACAGTAGTTGTTGCTGCTGGAGGAAAAGAAGTAGTCACGAGTTTTTATCCTGCCTTAATGAATTTACGGCTATCACTATTTTAAGATTTTGTTTAGAACCCGCCCAGAGAAGCGTTGCCGCTACCTTGAAACATCAACCACGTCAAAATAAAATTACTGATAAAAATGGTCAGTAAAGCAGTCACAACTGCTGCTGTAGTTGATTCTCCTACACCCTTTGCGCCGCCAGTTGTAGTTAAACCCCAACTACAGCCAATTACAGCAATTAAACAGCCAAAACAAAATGCTTTGATTGCGGTGCTGCATATATCCCAAATGCTGATAAAGTTTTGCACCGAATCGAAAAATGTATTTTGGGAAATATTGTATAAGTTGCTGGCAACTAAATATCCGCCTGCTAGCCCTGTAAACAAAAATATCAAAGCTAAAATTGGCAGCATGACGCAGCAAGCAATAATTCGGGGAATAACTAAATAATCAATCGGGTCGGTTTTGAGGATATAAAGGGCATCAATTTGTTCTGTAACTCGCATCGTCCCAATTTCGGCGGTAAAAGCCGAGCCTACCCTTCCGGCTAGCACTACAGCGGCGATTACAGGCGCAAGTTCCCGCGATAAGGCTAAAGACAGCACTCCACCTACAGCAGTTACAGCCCCAAAGTTGATAAATTCTCTTGTAACTTGAATCGTAAATACCATGCCCACAAAAGCGGCTGTGACTAAAACGATTAGCAGCGATTCGGGACCGACGGCTGCCATTTGTTCTACTGTATTGCGGCGATGAATTTTGCCTTTAAGCAGGTGAACTAGAACTTGTCCGCCTAGCAAAATCGCTGCCAGCAACCGCTGACCCCATTTTTTTAGACTTGAACTTTGCACAATTTATGAAGAAGGGTAAGGGGCAGGGGGCGCAGGGGTGGCAGGGGAAATTTGACTTAGTTAGTTACTTGTCTTCCTTTTTCCTGCGCGTGGTGCTTTGTTTGCTGATTTTAAAACTATTCTCATAATTGGCAATTAGATCTAGAGCGCTGTAATCTTCTTGCTCTTACTTAGTTCGTCTCTGCAAAAGCGCAATTTTTCGAGGTTCTATCGCCTTAATGTATTTAAGAAACTGTTTACATCACTTTGGACTAGTAGACAAAACTTTTAATGAAAACTTAAGATTGTTGAAGTCTCCGTTATTTCGGAGCGATCGCCTTTATTGTAGAAAAGTAGCAAATATTCCTCGGAGTTTGCACCTGATGTTAACTGACAAAAATCTGCACTACATGAGCATTTTGCCCAGTTTTCGCCCTTCCCTAGTATTAACGATTGTTTTTAGCTTTATAGCACCCATAGTCTTAGTTGCTGGAGTGTTAGGCGGGCTTGCGATCGTGAGTATTGTTCCTGGATTGGATACAAGCTCAGACGCAATTGCCAATGCGATCGCTCAGTTTTTAGCTACTTTTGGCAGCGGTAGTTCCTGGCGAGGAATTGCGATCGTTAGTCTAGCTTGTAGCTTTGTTGGTGCATTATTTGATAGCTACACTTTTTATCGCTATCAGAAATTACGCGATTAAGTCTCAAAACTTGTTAGGATAGCCGCGCAAAGAGTTAGCATCAAGCTTGGAAATCCAGTAGGCAGCAAGTTGAGTTAGGGGACTTCGTACAATTACTCTCCTGCATATTTTCTGCCGTTGCTGTAAGTGGATTGCAATTTAAAAAGATGAAAGTCGGCTATTTACATTCGGGACCCGCTCAACATGGCATACGGCGCTACAGTCAACTTCTGGCAACAGAGGCGCGTCGCCGCCCAGATTTAGCGGTAATTGAGGCTGATGCCGATTTAAGCGGGAAGCGGAATAGATTGTTGTGCTATTTCAGCTTTGGCAATAAACACTACTTTTTAGTTTTTTATTGAGAATGCGATGGCTGGAAACTTTATTTTTGCGTAAGCTATTCTCAATAAATTTCGCCATTCTCAACTAAGAAATCCAGCACAACAATCTATTCCGCTTCCAAACCGCTTTCTTTGCGTACTTCAATAGCTTTAGTCGCCAACACCTGCACAGGAATATGCTGTTTTTCTAACAACTGTTTAAACGTCCCGTCCGCAAACAACCCCACCAAACAATTATCTCGGTAGGGTTTGGCAATATCTATTAAACAAAGTTCCGCACCCCCCGGCTTACCGCTTTGGTCTAAAAACAAAATTCTGGTCACTTGGCTACACCCAAAAATTGCCGCGCTACAGTCTGGGGAGTATAGCTAAGAGTTAGAGCGGCTAAGGTGCGGAGATTAAATTTTTGCGCTGCGATCGCATTAAGTAAATAAGGTCTAGCTTCTTTTACTTGCCCCACCCGTAATAAACCGATGGCTAAAGTCGTATTATTGTGGGCTAATTCTTTTTCAAAGTAAGGTTTAAATTCCTGGAGCAGTGGATCTTCAATAAATGTTTGACAGCAAAAAATAGCGGCTTTACCTTTACGAATTTTTGCTTGAGCATTTTTGCCACCGCTAATCATATTTTCTGATTGTTCGTGTACGCGGTAAAAAGCTAATTTTTCTGAATGATAATAAGCACCCTGACCGCTACGGCAAACAAGATAAGTCATATAATAATCCCAAAAAACTCCAGCTTCGTAAAGTTTGTCCCATCGGACTGAATTTTTACGTATAACTGCCGCCGAGGCGCTAAATACTGCTTTATCTATCAAACCAAGTTTATGAAAAGGTTTATAAATTCCTGCTTCCAAATTCTCTCGTTTTTCTCTCTGGGTATGTTCCCCAGTCGTTTTTTGGTTGATTTTCCCATCACCATCAATTACATGGTAATCACAGAAAGCTAACACTACATCTGGGTTCGCTTCTAAATGAGGAATAAGTTTTTCTAAAAAATCTTTTTGCCATCTATCATCATCATTTAAACTAGCAACATACTTACCTTTTGATTCTTCAAAAGCATAAGTAGTATTTAATCCTACACCTAAATTTGTCTCATTACGTCTCAACCGTAGCCTCGGATCGTTAAAAGAATCGATGAGCGCTTGGGGATTTTCGCTACTAAAATCATCAGAAACAATGATTTCAATATTTTTATAGGTCTGTTGTACGACACTTAAAATCGCCTCTTTTAAGTAGGCTTGGCGATTGTAGGTTGGAATTATAATACTGACTAAAGGTTCTTGTTCGTTAACTACAGCCATCGTTTAGAATCCTCTTACTTTAGTTTTTATTATTCACCTAGCAATTCTTCAACATTTTATCCAACTTTTTTCCAAAAAATCTTAATGTTTTGATAAAGTCTGTGGAATTACTTAGGTAAAGGTAAAAATTCCTAAAAAATACTGTATTAACCCTCTTCTGTCAAACTCCGAAAACTTTGGTCATTTCTGAATCCTAGAGGAAGCGGAATATATTGTTGTGCTGGATTTCTTAGTTGAGAATGGCGAAATTTATTGAGAATAACTTACGCAAAAATAAACTTTCCAGCCATCGCATTCTCAATAAAAAACTAAAAAGTAGTGTTTATTGCCAAAGCTGAAATAGCACAACAATCTATTCCGCTTCCATTTAAGCGAACATCCTCAACAAAGTCAGGCAATATTAGCAAATGCAGCCAAGTCTTTAGAATCTGCTGACGTAATTCATATCCAATACAGCGGCTGGCTGTGGGGTAACAATGGTTGGTTGCAGTTTAATAACTTGCGCTCATTTTTTGACAATTGTTCGCGTCCTATAGTTGTCACCTTTCACGATATATATCTGCAACCTAATTATCTTTCGGCAAAGGGCAAAGTTAGACGTGCTTGGCATCAGTACGTTCCAGTTGGTTCTACTTTACGGCAAGTCTTGAAACGCTGCCAGCAAAGTCTTGTGTGTACCCAAGAAGAAGCCCTACAACTCAATCAATTAGTAGGCAAGCAGCAAACAGAAATTATCCCCCACTTTGTCGAATCGCGATCGCCAAACCTCGATAAGTCTACAGTGCGATCGCACCTTAACTTAGATGGTACAATTCTTACTGTCTTAGGCTGGATTCATCCCGATAAAGGGCATCAATTAGTAGTCGAAGCTTTACCGGAATTACCAGTTGATGTCAAAGTTGTGTTTGCCGGAAGACCTAGTTTAGGCGGCGAAGGTTTTGGCGAAGAGTTGCTAGCTTTGGCAAAAGAAAAAGGAGTTAGCGATCGCTTGCGCATCACGGGATACTTGTCAGAAGAAGATTTAGAGCGTTATTTAGTTGCTACAGATTTAGCCATCTGTCCGTTTAAGAAACTATCAGCGTCAGGTTCCTTATCCACTTGGATTTCTGTAGAGCGTCCGATTCTTGCTTCCGATGTACCGCAGATAGATGAATACAACCGCTTAGAACCAGGAGCAATTCAAACATTCGCGCCTTATACTCCATCTGCATTAGCTGCCGCAATTAGACAAATGTTAACTAGTTTGTCCAATACAGATCAAAAGCTCGAAAAACTCCGCCAGCAATTAGATATGTCAGTCATTTTTGACCAACATTTACACTACTACGCACGAGCGATCGCGCGTGCTAACTAACAACGGCGGCGACTGGTTCTAAAGTTGCCACTAGTTTCACATTATATTCAGCTTCAAAAACTCCTCGTTTGCAATCCAAGCTCCATAATTCCAAAGCACAGTCATCATCTGGATTTGCGGCTTTTAGATGCAAGCGAAGTTCTCGTTCTTGAGGTTTAAACTCGCAGCGTACTTGACTAATTGCCCCAATCTGCCTGCGATCTAAAGCCACAGCAATTCTCAGCAAAGCACTAACTTGGCTGACTAATTGGCGGGAAGTTTTTGGTAAGTTGCGGTAGCTTTCATGCTTCTTCTTGGGAGCGCTGCGGCGGTGATAGCGGGCTATATTGGCGATAATTTCTAGTTCAGCTTCGGTATAGCCAAGTAATTCGCCATTGCGAATCAGGTAATAGGAATGTTTGTGATGTGCAGCATGATTGACGTGATAACCGCAGTTGTGCAATAAGGCTGCTGCCCATAATAGCTGACGTTCTTCTACTCCCCAGTAATGCAAAATACCTTGAGTTTGGTCAAATAAATCGATCGCAAAAGTTGCAATGCGATCGCTATGTTCCATATCTACTTGATATTTTTGTGCGGTTTTAATTACGCTTCTTTGCCGTACCGAACTTTGGTAGCGCAGCCGATCCTCAATTAAGCCGTGAGCAAGCATCCAGTTGACAATTACGCCTTCTCGAAGACTTCGTTCGCAAACTGTTAGGGATTCAACGCCCAAAAGTGTCATCGCTTCTTGTAAAATTACTGCCCCAGCTAAGATAATTTCTGACCGACTTTCCGACATTCCTGGAATCGCCGCTCGTTCTGCATAATTAAGCTTGCGTAGACGATTGACTATATCTCGTAAGTCTTTAAGACTCAATTGGTATCCAGTTAGCGGTGAAGGCGTTATCCCCAACTTATCTCTAGCGTGAATTGTCGCTAGAGTTTCAATTGTGCCAGCAGTACCAACTAGACGCAGAGGTTCGCCAGGTGGTAAGTGCATCAGCAACTCTTCTACCGCACGTTCTAGCGCCCCGCGCACGTAAGCTTGCAAGTAGGCAAATTCGCGATCGCTAATTGGATCTGTACTAATACGTTCGCTAGTTAGACGTACTGCACCAACTTTAGTACTGCTCAGACTTTTCGCTTCATGACTATCGCCCAAAATTAGCTCAGTAGAACCGCCACCAATATCAATAATCGCGTGCGGTTGGTTGTGAAATTCCATTCCCGACAGCACGCCTAAATAAATGCGACGGGCTTCTTCTTGACCGGAAATTAAGTCAACTTTTAAACCTAATAGATCGTTTACCTGCTGCAAAAATTCTTTGCCGTTGGGGGCTTCCCTAACAGCGCTAGTGGCTACAGCGATGGTTGTTTGGGCATTGAGACTTTTAGCAATTGTTTGGAAACGATCCAAAGTTGCGATCGCTCTTTCAATTACTTCTGGTTTTAAGTTTCCCGATTCTAAATCGCGATCGCCTAATCTGACGGCTTCTTTTTCTCTAGCAATAATTGTAAAAGCTGGCAGCGTCGGTTCGATACGTACAACTACCATATGTAATGAATTTGTGCCTAAGTCAATAGCAGCAAGAATTTGTTGCTCGATGATCTGCGTCGGAATTGCCCAACTAGCTGAAACTGAATTGACCATGTAGATTTACCCTAGTGCCACTAAGCGCCCAGATATATAAATAAAGATATTCTATAGATGGAAAAGTAAAAATTAATCCATCTACCTTTATAGCTATTTTTTCATATCATGCTGACTGCGCAAGAAAGAACTTCTGAACCTACTTGGCTAGTAATTATCAAACTACTGCGGTGGGATAAGCCTGCTGGACGCTTAATTTTGATGATTCCGGCTTTATGGGCGGTATTTTTAGCCGCGCGAGGTACGCCACCACTACCACTTGTCGGTGTAATTGTCTTAGGGACTCTAGCTACAAGTGCAGCGGGATGCGTATTTAATGACCTTTGGGATCGCAATATCGATCCTCAAGTAGAAAGAACGCGCAATCGTCCTTTAGCTTCCCGCGCCCTTTCTGTAAAAGTTGGCTTCGTTGTTGGGTTAATTGCTTTAGTTTGTGCTTGGGTGCTGGCTTCCTATCTCAATCCCTTAAGTTTTTGGCTATGCGTAGCGGCTGTACCAGTAATTGTTCTCTATCCTGCGGCAAAAAGAGTATTTCCAGTCCCGCAATTAGTCATGGCGATCGCTTGGGGATTTGCAGTACTAATTAGCTGGAGTGCTGTAACAGCTAGTTTAGAGCTTTCTACGTGGCTGCTGTGGGGTGCTACGGTATTGTGGGCATTAGGGTTTGATACGATTTATGCAATGAGCGATCGCGAAGACGATCGGCGCATTGGGGTAAATTCTAGTGCTTTATTTTTTGGCAACTACGCGCCTGTGGCGGTGATAATTTGCTTTGCTAGCACTGCCATTTTATTAGGCTGGTTGGGCGTAACTATGCAGCTAAATTGGGCTTTTTGGCTGACGCTATTATTAGCAACTGCTGGCTGGATGTGGCAATATATTCGCCTTAGAGATCCCAAACTTCCCCATCCTGCTTACGGTGAGATGTTTCGGCAAAATGTCTGGATTGGTTTTGTCTTATTAGCTGGCGCGATCGCTGGAACTCTAAAATGAGAAAAACCATCATTGGCGTAATGGGACCTGGACAAGCAACAGCAACAGATGTGCAAAATGCCTATCACCTTGGAGAACTTATCGCTCAAAAAGGCTGGGTATTGCTAACTGGCGGGCGAAACGTCGGCATAATGGACGCAGCAAGTAAAGGAGCAAAATCAGCTAACGGCTTAACAATCGGTATTCTTCCTGGCGATCGCACCGATGGCGTTTCTGATGCAGTAGATATTGCGATCACAACAGATCTAGGCAACGCCCGCAATAATATCAACGTTCTATCCTCCGATGTCATCATTGCTTGCGGAATGAGTGCGGGAACAGCATCAGAAATAGCCCTAGCACTCAAAGCAAACAAGCAAGTTATTTTATTAAATAGCGATCGCTCAAGCCAAAGCTTTTTTCAAAACTTAAACCCACAAAACGTTCATATCGCCAATACCCCAGAATTAGCAATTAACATCACCAACAGCATTTTAAGCAAGCCAAAATATTAGACTTGGGATCAACAACATATTGCCATCCTCACCCTTCGTATGTCCATCTGCGTCCATCTGCGTTTATCTGCGTTCGCCAATTAACTTGTCACTTGCTGCATCTCAGCAGCAGTCACTTCTTGAAACTGAAGCACATCTTGACGAGGATCGACATAAGCAATTTTGACTGCTATTTGTTCACCTAGCGCCACATCGCGCTTAAACAGCATAGGCAATTGCAAGCCCAAATCCTCAATCAAAATCAGCGCCAAACCTGTATCCTCGCGCAGCCACATCAACACCAATGATTGCCATACTTCATCTGCATGGCGGCGGAGATATTCCAAACCCCAATAACGATTAGTTTGACGTTCTACTAAAGTCACTTCTTGAGTAACGCTAAAAACGCTTAACATTACTTCCTTAAGTTGTTCGGCAGAAAAAGGCAAATCTTCGCCGCGCAAGTGTGCCTTAAGTTGAAAATGAGTCAACAAGTCGCTGTAGCGGCGGATTGGAGAAGTTGCTTGAGTATAAGTATTCAAGCCCAAACCAGCATGACGGGCAGGGGTAATACTCATCTCACTTTTGGGCATACATCGGCGCATACCACAGGCACGAACAGGTCCAGCAGGTAGCAATAATAGTTCTTCTGGCGAAGGCAATTCCGGCTGCGGCTGACCGCGAAAAGGCAGGGCAATATTGTTGACTTGTCCGTAGTGTCCGGCTACTTCTCCAGCCAAGATCATCATCTCTGCTACTAGCTGCCTGGAAGCTGAATCTTCTAAAACATCAATGGTAATTTCGTCGCCCTTAACTTTGATGCTAGCTTCAGGTAATTGGATGCTAATTGCCCCTTGAGATTGTCGCCATGCCTTACGCAAATGAGCTAATTGAGAAATCGCCGCAATTTCTGGTTCTGCTTGCACGCCCAACTCTAGCATCTCATCTACATCTTCATAGGTCAGGCGATAAGTAGGCTTAATTGAACTTGCATGAATGCTATATTCTTCTACTGCGCCAGTTCCATCCAAAACCACGCCAAAACTTAAAGCGCAGCAAGATCTTCCTTGCACTAAGCTCATTGGTCCAGTTGCTAGCACGGCGGGAAACATGGGGATCATCCCTGTAGGCAAATAGACAGTAGTACCGCGCCTTCTGGCTTCTTTATCTAATTCATCTTCTGGTATTAGCCAGCGCGTAGGGTCGGCAATGTGTACCCATAACCGCTCTTTCCCATCTGGCAGAGATTCCCAACTTAAACCATCATCAATCTCGCTAGTACTTTCATCGTCAATTGTATAAACTTTGAGATGAGTTAAGTCTAGGCGGTCTATATCGAGGTCGGGCGGTGGGGAATCCAAGCATTGCTGCGCCACTTCTAATACCTTGGTAGGAAACTGTTGGGGAATTGACGAGCGCCGCAAAAACAGATTTTCATGAGCGCTCCATATACCTAAATCGACTAATAATTCAAATGCAGATTGCGGTGTTGCGGCGCGTCCTAAAGCATTTAAAATCTCTAAAATTTGGGCTGGGGGAGAACTGCGCGCCACCTCTTGCGTCCCCGCACGCATCGCTTCTACTACTGCCAAGGCATAGCGCTCTAATGCTTCAATGCGCTGGCGATCATAACGTTCCCACTCTACTTGTTCGCCTTTTAATGCCCGTTCGATGCGGCTAAAAAACTGTTCTTGTTCGCGCGCTCGATTTGCTGCTACTTCTTGCTGGTGTTTAAGTTCCGCTACTTGAGCAGCACTGCGCGGCTCGTAACTGTCGCCTTTTTGCTTGAAATAAAGCTTGTCGTCCGACAATAAACAATGCGCCGCATAGCACTGAGATGGATTTTGCTCGGAAAATAGCAAGTTGGCAAGTTCAGTTGGATTGACGCTTTCGCCATCTTCAACTAACAATTCCCAAGCTACTTCTAAGCTTGCTGGATCTATATAGGGCTGTACTTCCTGTAAGAACTTAGAAATCTCTGAGTATTTGTAACTCTGTCCGGAAATGCTATAAGTAACTTGCCGAGGCGTTAAGCTATGAGATTGACCGCGATCGTCTACTACAAACCAGCGGGTTTTCCCATCTGGGCGGTCTACAACACCAAGTCGGCGATCGCCTTGTACCCTAAATTCTACTAGCGTTCCCTTATCCACAGCGATCGTTAATTACTATTAATTGCTTAAAGGCTTGAAGGTGTAAGGATAAATTTATCCTTCATCCTTCATTCCCATAACTTATCCTTCAGCATTGATAAATGGCAACAAAGCAACGATCCGCGCCCGCTTGATTGCTAGGGCCAAATCTCTTTGCTGCTTGGATGTCAAACCAGTAATGCGGCGTGGCAAAATTTTGCCACGCTCGGTAACAAATTTGCGTAACAAATCGATATCTTTGTAATCGATCGGATCTTGGGGCTTAATTGGTGATAGACGGCGGCGATAATAAGCCATATTTACTTAATTTCCTTGTGAACTGTGTGACGGTTGCAGTGGGGGCAAAATTTCTTTAGTTCTAATCTTGCGGTGGTATTGCGGCGGTTTTTCATGCTGGTATAGCGAGACACGCCAGGCGATCGCTTATCAAGATTGGTGCGACATTCTGTACATTCCAATGTCACCACAATCCTTACACCTTTACTTTTAGCCATATTTCTCTTAACGCTCTTTGTGGTGAGGACTGAATTTTACACAAATATTTATTTTCGCACGCGATTGCCGATCGTAGCAAGTAACTGCTTTACTTTAATATCCAAAGAGTAGCCTCGGCGCGTAGAAACCATGACAGTTTTGGCAAAGCGATCGTGAAAAGCTTGTCTGTAACGATTTGCATCTGCTAAAGCAAAACCGCAGTCAATCGCTAAGGGCGCAAGTAAAAGGAGAAAAGCAACATTATTAGCAAGATAGCTCAAAGCGATCGCTGCTAAAAGAGCGCCGCCACCTGTTACCGCTTCTCGCTGACAAAGTGCTTGCAGGTCTGGAACTTTACCTGTGCGCGGCTCTAATACCTTCATATCTAAAGCATAACGCCCTAAAGTTTGCCCAAAATTGTTATATGGCACAAGTACGCGCGTAGCGAACCAACCCAAGATAAACACGATCGCGTCAACAAAGCCAAAACTAGGCGAATTGCTCCCCAACAGCGAACTCAGTATCCAAACTCCAACAAAATCAATCCCAAAGGCTACACCTCGCCGCCAGATTTGCACTCGCGGAAATTGGCGATCGCGTTCTTGTTTTGTCAGCATGACAAGATAGATTATTAAGGGTAGGTTACTATTTCAATCTTAAGCGTTAGCAAGTAGCGCTCTTAAAACACCACATCTAAAGCCGTTTTATCTTCTTTTCCTTAAACAGTCCAATTTGTATATCTATTTAAGCAATTTAATGATTAAGCTAAAAATGTAGCTATTAACGACGAGCAAAGAGCTTGTCGAATGCTGCTTGTAGACGGGTATCTTAAATTAATAGCTTAGTAAAAAAGTCGGAGTAGTGAATCGCCATGCTGCAAGTTCGCGACGCTGAATCAATTATCTTTAATTTGGTGCAGCCTCTAAATCAAAAATGGGATAGAGAGGTTGTAACTTTATTAACAGCGATCGATCGCATTTTGGCAAAACCCGTCACCAGCGAATTAGATTTTCCCCATTGGGATAATTCGGCAATGGATGGCTACGCTGTGCGTTATGAAGACGTGCAAGATTGCAATGAACAGCAGCCAAAGGTTTTAGAAATTGTAGAGGTTATTGCTGCTGGCGTACAGCCGCAGCGCCGCATCCAAGCAGGACAAGCAGCACGCATTTTTACTGGTGCAGTGATGCCAGAGGGTGCAGATACAGTGGTGATGCAAGAGGTGACGCGGCGCGAAGAAAATAAAGTAGTAATTTTGGCTGCACCCAAACCCCACGCCTTTGTCCGCCATCGCGCTTCTTTTTACGAAGCTGGTACGCAATTATTACCAGCAGGAATTACGATCAATCCGCCAGAAATAGCTGTGCTAGCGGCGGCACAATGTCGAGAAGTGACAGTTTATCGCCGTCCGCGCGTAGCGATTTTGTCTACTGGTAACGAGTTAGTAAAACCTGACGAATTGCTCCAACCAGGTCAAATTGTAGACTCCAATCAATATGCTTTAGCAGCTTTAGTAGCGCAGATTGGCTCAGAACCATTACCGTTAGGAATTGTCCAAGATAAGCCACACGCAGTTAAAAAAGCGATCGCATCTGCTGTATCTATAGCTGATGTAGTGCTTTCTTCTGGCGGTGTTTCGGTAGGAGATTACGATTATGTGGATAAAAATTTAGAAACTTTGGGAGCCAAAATTCATATCCGCGCTGTGGGGATCAAACCTGGTAAGCCGCTGACGGTGGCGACATTTACTAAACCCAACTCTCATCAAACAGTTTTGTATTTTGGTTTACCAGGAAACCCAGTTTCAGCTTTGGTAACTTTTTGGCGATTTGTGCAACCAGCGCTGCTGAAACTTTCTGGCTTGGCGCACAGTTGGCAGCCCAAATTTATTAAAGCGCAAAGTCTCCACGATTTGCATTCTGACGGCAAACGCGAGAGCTACCTTTGGGGTCAATTGCACTTAGTAGATGGTTACTACAAGTTTCATTTAGCCAATGGTAGTCCTAGTTCTGGCAACTTGATTAACCTCGCGCAAACAAATGGTTTAGCAGTTCTACCAGTAGGACAAACCCACGTTGCTGCGGGAGAGGAAGTACAAGTTTTACAGATTAGTTGAGGTAGAGTAAGAGCGATCGCCCAAACCATCATCCTAACTTTATAAAACTATTCGTTTCCCATTGGGGCGCACTGTCATCCAATTAGTTTTCGCTAGGGCTAGTTGTTCGTCAGACACTTTAGCATTAGTAAGGTTTGCGCCGCATAAATTAGAGCCGCGCAAGTTGGCATGATTGAGATAAGCATCGCTCAAGTTAGCACCGCGCAAATCTGCTCCTTCTAGATCGGCATGACTAAGATAAGCTTTACTCAAATCCGCATCCTTAAGCACAGCTTGATTGAGACTTGCTTGCCCTAAATCGCTATTAAATAAAATTGCTTTGTATAAATTAGTTTTATGCAGGTTGCAGCCATGAAAATTGACTTCTGATAAGTCTGCTCGTTCCATGTCCAGCATACTTAAGTTGTGCATGGCAAAATCGCGCCTGCCTTCTATATAAGAACTTAATAGCGTATTCGCATCTAGGCGAGTACCACCTTGAATTTGGGCAGAAGAGACGTTAGAGTTATAGCCTTTTGCGTTTAGTACACCACTTTTTGGGGGATTTAGTACGCCACTTTTTGGGGGATTTAGTACGCCACTTCTAGGCGGATTTAGTACGCCACTTCTGGGCGGCGCAACAGGATTTGCAGTTGATTTGGCAGTATTGGGATTAGGTGTTTTTGGTGTCAGGGGTTTAGTTTGAGCATCCGAGTTGAGCGTTCCCGACTTATTATTTACACCCTCAAGTGATTTGAGCCGCCGTTCGCGAATTGATGTTGCCATCTGGACAATTGAGGGATTGTAGCCTTCACTAGGTTTAGAGGGATTCAAAAAGCCTGAGCGATCGCGATTACTAGTTTGAGGATTTTTTTGCGTCGCCATGCTACCAGCCAAACTATCTTCGTAAGGTTGGAGAGCAATTGCTGCTAAAACTTCATCCGCCGATTTGTAACGATGGCGGACGGATACCTCTAGCATTTTTTTGATTATTTTAGTGAGGGGTTCGCTAACAGTAACTTTATTTTCCCAAAGCATTTCTCCTGTGGAAGGATGGTAGTCAAAGTCTTTCGGCGATTTACCAGTCAACAGATAAATGCAAGTGATCCCGACAGCATAGACATCGCTAGCATAAACTGGACGTAAAGCTATTTGTTCGGGGGGCGCAAATCCAGCTGTACCAACAGCGTAAGATGTCAAAGCTGTTTGCGTAGCCTGGCTGTTGAGCGTACTTGTAACTTCGTTTTTGACAGCACCAAAGTCAATTAGAACTAGCTTGCTGTCTTCCGCACGCCGAATTATGTTGGCAGGCTTGATATCGCGATGAATTACTCGTTGCTCGTGGATATACTGCAATATTGGCAAAATTTCGCTCAAAAATTGCTTGACTCCAACTTCACTAAAAGCGCCATAACGTTTGACTTCTTGCTGTAAGGTAGCGCCGTTAACATACTCTTGGACTAAGTAAAATTGATCGTGTTCTTCAAAATAATCAAGCAACCTTGGCACTTGGGGATGATTGCCTATTCTGCCTAGAGTTTTGGCTTCTCGCTCAAATAAATCTCGTGCCATTTGAAAAACTTTTGGATCTTTAACTGACGGGCGCAGTTGTTTGATCACGCAGACAGGTTCGCCAGGTAAACCTTCGTCATGGGCTAAGAAAGTTGCTCCAAAACCACCATGCGCCAAAGCTTGCAGTACGCGATAGCGATCGCGCAGCCGCACTAGCGCCGAGCCACAAGCAGCACACCGTTCGCTATCTATGGGGTTTTCTGGATGACGACAGTTGGGATTTAGGCAATAGCTCATGGACGGGTCAACTCCTAGCGTTAGGGTTTACTGGATAGTTGTACCCCATCTTGATTATCCAAAGAAATCTGAACAAATACAAACTCATTTTTGCGGAAGATTTTTTAAAGAATTTGTCAAGTTACCTCAGCCAAAATCTCCGTATTACGGAGAGCAGCTTAAGTAAAAGTACTTAAGCAAATAGTTAATATCTAGCTATATAGCTAAAATCTCCTGCTTGCTCACCTAGGATTCCCAAAAAGTGGGTTTTGCTATCAGATTTTTGTAAGATAGTCAGGCTGACTTCAGAATAATTAGCATTTTCCATGCGTATCTCTCTTAACTGGCTGCGGGAACTAGTTGAACCTTTGAAACTTAACCTGGAGGAGTTAGCAGAAACACTAACACTAGCTGGGTTTGAGGTAGAAGACATTGAAGATCGTCGTACTTGGGCATCAGGTGTTGTTGTCGGCAAGGTACTAGAGCGCCAACCCCACCCCCAAGCAGATAGATTGAGCGTCACAACTGTTGATGTTGGGGGAGCCGAACCGTTGCAAATCGTCTGCGGTGCTGCCAACGTCAAAGCTGATATTTATGTGCCTGTAGCGACTGCGGGGACATATTTGCCCAAAATAGACTTAAAAATTCGCCCGACCAAATTGCGGGGCGTTCGCTCTGAGGGAATGATTTGTTCGCTAGCTGAACTCGGTTTAGCCAAAGAATCAGAAGGCATTTATATTTTTGATGCCGATCACGAGCTAGGTAGCGATGTGCGACCCTTATTAGGATTAGACGATGTAATTTTGGACTTGAGCGCAACGGCAAATCGTGCCGATGCTCTGAGTATGGTAGGCGTAGCGCGAGAAGTAGCAGCGCTGACAGGCGCAACCGTAAAACTACTAGTTGCCACAAAAGTTGCAGCTAGTAATTCTGCTGATAAATTGCAAGTAGTCATAGCGCAGTCGCAAGCTTGCCCCGCTTACATCGGTACAGTAATTTCGGCAGTAAAAATCGCCGCCTCGCCTCTATGGTTGCAACAAAGGTTGCAAGCTGCTGGTGTGCGACCGATTAATAATGTCGTAGATATTACTAACTACGTGCTGTTGGAGTGGGGACAGCCCCTACATGCCTTTGATCGCGATCGCCTGCAAACAATTGCTGGAGGAAATCGACTGACTATTGGTGTCCGCTATGCCGAAACTGGAGAATCATTAAAAACGCTAGACGGTCAACATCGCAAGCTATCTACCCAAAACCTATTAATCACAGCTAATGACAAGCCTGTAGCTTTAGCTGGAGTCATGGGCGGAGAAGAAACAGAAGTCCATGCAGGCAGCCAAAACTTAGTTTTAGAAGCAGCTTTATTTGATAGCAGCGCCATTCGGCGTTCGGCACGTAGTTCGGGCTTGCGAAGTGAAGCATCAGCACGTTACGAGCGGGGTGTAAACTCGGTAGAGTTGGAACTAGCTTGCGATCGCGCGTTAACTTTAATTCAGGAAATCGCTGGGGGAGTTGTAGAGGCGCAGCAAATTGCCGATGCTAGACCGGATTTAGCCACATTCTCTCGCTCGATTGAACTGCGTTTAGACAGGGTAAACCAGGTATTAGGACCAATAGATTTGGGTGAAACAACTGGAGAAATATCAGCAGCAGAAATGCAGCGGATCTTGACAGCGCTAGGATGCGAGATTCAACCCCACCAAGATGAACGTGTTTGGCAAGTCAAAGTCCCACCTTACCGCCATCGAGATTTGGAACGAGAAATCGATTTAATCGAAGAAATTGGTCGCCTCTACGGTTATGATCGCTTCTGCGACACTTTGCCAGATAAAACTGAGGCGGGTTTTCTGCCTCTAGATCGGCAACTAATTCGTGAAGTTAGAGCCGCGCTGCGGGGAACTGGACTTACAGAATTGCTGCACTATTCTTTAGTTAAGCCAGGAGAAGATAGACAAGTAGTACTCGCTAACCCATTATTTGCTGAATACTCAGCTTTGCGCACAGATTTAATATCTGGTTTGATTGCAGCTTTTGAGTACAACTACTCGCAAGGTAATCCGCCGCTTAATGGTTTTGAGATTGGCAGAATATTCTGGCAGGATGAAGAAGGACTAGCAGAAGCCGAACAACTCGCCGGAATTATCGGCGGCGATCCAAGTCTTGGTAAGTGGATTCGGGGTGGAAAAGAGCAGCCGATAACTTGGTTTGAAGCTAAGGGCGTTTTAGAGAGCTTATTTCAGCGTTTAGGCTTAGTAGTTGAGTATCAACCCAGCCATCAAGATCCGCGCCTGCATCCTGGGCGTACTGCTTCGTTATGGTTGCAGGGCAATCGCTTAGGTACTTTTGGACAGTTGCATCCTCAACTACGAAAGGAAAAAGATTTACCTGACGCTGTGTATGTTTTTCAACTCGATTTAGATGTGTTGTTGGATTGTTTGGATGAAGACAAAATTCTCAAACACCAATTCCATACTTATTCTAGTTACCCAGCAACAGACCGCGATATTGCCTTTTTTGCTTCTACTCAGGTTTCTGTTGCCGAATTGACTAGAGCGATCGCTTCTGCTGCGGGAGAAATCTTAGAATCAGTAGAATTATTTGATGAATATCGCGGTGGAAACGTTCCTCAAGGACAAAGAAGCTTGGCATTTCGGTTAATTTATCGAGAGCGCGATCGCACTTTAACTGACGCTGAAGTTGAACCTGTACATCAAAAAGTGAGAG
>QQTW01000511.1_pt1 | contig 24226 bp, 18 predicted proteins | sample 1904831 | NCBI WGS metagenome assembly QQTW01 (sample SAMN09435610, study PRJNA476489) | Subsurface metagenome, whole genome shotgun sequencing project. | reverse complement strand
GGCGGCTTGTAGCCATCGTAAGCCATCTCTGAATAAGCATGATCGTGACACAGCAATATATCGTATTTTTTGCAGTAAGCTACCAACTTTTCAAAAAATTCTAATGTCGCCAGTCCCCCAGTGGGATTATTTGGGTAATTAATCCACAATAACTTAGCTTTATGGGCTATATCTTCAGGAATTGCCTTTAAATCTGGCAAAAAGTTCGCTTCTGGCAATAATGGCATCCGGTGATACTCGCCGCCAGCAAAAATTGTCGAAGTGCGATATACAGGATAACCAGGATCGGGAATTAATGTGTAGTCTCCAGGTTCTACAAAAGCTAAAAATGTATTGTGGATAGCTTCCTTTGAACCAATAGATGAAACGACTTCGGTATTTGAATCTAATCCTGTAACCCCAAACCGCCGTTCCATCCATTTTACTACTGCTTCGCGAAATTCTTTTGTTCCTTGGTAAGGAGGATAGTTGTGAGTGGACGAGTCGTCAATCGCCTCGTGCATCGCTTGAACAATAGGTTGGGGTGTAGGCTTATCGGGATCCCCCACTCCCATATTGATAATATCGACTCCCTTGGAAACCATTTCGTCGCGTTTACGGTCAATTTCAGCAAATAAATAGGGGGGTATTTTTTCTAAGCGTTTAGCGAACTGCATGGCGATTTAGCAACAAATTACTATAAAAAACTACAAGCTTTTGGTATAAATCAGCGTCAACTCAACCTTACTTTGTCTCGCCAAAGGCTGACGGGTTATAGCTGACGGCTACTAACCAGTGGAAGCACCATAGCACAATTTATGCCTTGCTAAACAATTGGTGGATGCAAGGTTGAGGTTTTGCCTAATTATTTGCTTGATGACAACAATGCCTAAAAATTTTTATAGCTCTATCTTTGGGTAGACTTAGTTTTGTTTTAGATCCTGTATCCTTCGGCAATAAGCCAACTCAACTATTTCGCGTGCTTATTGACTTTTGAAACTCCAAGTAATTTAATTGCAGTTCGATTGTTGTATTTAAAGAGGATTGTTGTCGTTATTAACTATTAGTATCAAATTCAAAAATAAACTAAAGTCTTTCGAGGCATTTATGAGATTTTGTTACAAAAGTTGGAGAAAGTAAAATCATTAAGCTGGCTAGTTGTACAGAAAGTATCAATTCATTTGGTAATTTTATTTCTAATACTAACTGCTAATAAATAAGCGTTGTAAAAGCAAATTAAAGGTGCTAGTTATTCTAAGTAATTAGTTACTTGGTATGTATTCTATGTCACTAAATCCAGCTTGCCAAGATACTCCTAAAGATAGATTTTGAGCTTTATATAAAATGCTCAATTCCTTAAAAGTATTGATTTGCTGGGACTATGCTTATTTCCAAACACATTCCTACAGTTTTGTATAATCATACACTTTTAACTTTTGTAAATATAGGTAGACTGTAGCAGTAAGTTGAAAATGAAAACTCAGCCGACTGGTCGATACAAAAGCAATCAACTTTTGTTCAAATAGAGTTTATCTAGTCCAGTAATAGCTAACCAAATAAAGAACAATGTCAACAACAATCGCCTATCCAGAAGTTACAGTAGTTTGCCCCCATGGCGCTGTAAATGCCTCAAACGCAGTAGATTTTCAGCAAGAAATGGCAAGAGCGATCGCTCAAAACAAAAAATCTAATGTGCTAGTAAATCTAGAACAGGTAGAGTCATTAGATAGTGCAGGTTTGATGGCGTTGGTTTCGAGTCTTAGGCTTGCTCAATCTTTAGGTTCGCAGTTTAGCTTGTGTGGTGTCTCGCCATCGATTCGGATTATTTTTGAAGTGACTCAGCTAGATCGAGTATTTGAAATATTTGAAAACCCAACCGCCTTTGAAAAAGCGTATTCCTAAATTAACTAATGCTAAGGTAAAGCTAAATAGCTGAAATTAGCCAAAGTGGTTGCCGTTAAAGACTTATTAACCGACGAGATTCTCAAACCCGCTCGTTATTTAGGTAACGAGTTAGGCGCAGTACATAAAAATTGGGATACTGCTGTAGTACGCTGGGTATTGACCTACCCTGAAGTATACGAAGTTGGCGCGTCCAATCTAGGGCATATAATTCTGTACAACATCATAAATGCTCAACCGCGCCAACTATGCGATCGCGCTTATTTGCCAGCGCCCGACTTATCAGCAAAGCTCCGCACAACTCACACTCCTTTATTTGCGGTTGAATCAAAAGCATTTTTAACAGAATTTGATATTTTAGGCTTCAGTCTGAGCTACGAATTGGGAGCAACCAACATTTTAGAAATGTTGGATTTGGCAGGAATTCCCCTAACGTGGCTGGAAAGACAGCAAGAATCTTATCCGCTAATTTTTGCAGGCGGGCAAACAGCAACCTCTAACCCCGAACCTTACGCCGATTTTTTTGACTTTATTGCCTTGGGGGATGGAGAAGAATTGCTGCCAGAAGTTGGCTTGGTTCTAGAAAAAGGAAAACTATCCAAGCTAACTAGAGCCGAACTACTCTTAGAACTAGCTCAAGTACCGGGCGTGTACGTACCTCAGTTTTACGAAATGGCAGAAGATGGCTCGGTGCATCCCCTCCGCCCAGACGTACCAAAGAGAATTTTACGGCGCGTAGCAACTCCTATGCCCGCTTATTCCATTGGCTTAGTGCCTTATGTAGAAACAGTACACGATCGCTTAACTGTAGAAATTCGGCGCGGTTGTACTCGTGGTTGTCGTTTTTGTCAGCCAGGAATGTTAACTCGCCCCGCACGAGATGTAGAACCAGATCAAGTAGTAGAAGCTATTGAAGCAGGAATGCGATCGACGGGTTATAACGAATTTTCTTTACTATCGCTCAGTTGCTCGGATTATTTGGCTTTGCCTGCGGTGGGGGTAGAAATAAAAAATCGCCTCAAAGATGAAAATATCTCGCTTTCTTTGCCCTCTCAAAGGGTAGATAGATTTGATGAAAATATTGCCCACATTCTAGGCGGTGCTAGACTTGGTGGGCTGACTTTTGCACCCGAAGCTGGTACTCAAAGGCTGCGGGATGTCGTCAATAAAGGCTTAACTAATGAAGAATTGCTCCGGGGCGTAAAAACGGCTGTAGAACAAGGGTGGGACAAAATTAAGCTGTATTTTATGATCGGTTTGCCTGGTGAAACGGATGACGACGTGCTGGGCATTGTTGAAACAGTTAAATGGTTGCAGCGCGAGTGTCGAAGTATTGAAAGGGAAGCGGGCGAGGATAAATCATCTTCTCAGCGCCGCTCTGGTGGCGGTAGAAAAGCTCTAAGTATCAATTTGACAATTTCTAACTTTACTCCCAAGCCTCATACTCCGTTTCAATGGCATAGCGTTACTAATGCAGAATTCGAGCGCAAACAATGGTTGCTCAAACGCGAATTTCGCGCCCTAAGAAATTTGAAGGCAAATTTTACAGACGTGCGGATATCAGCGATGGAGGATTTTGTCGGTAGAGGCGATCGCCGCCTTGGGGCTGTAGTTCGTCGCGCTTGGGAATTGGGTGCGGGAATGGATTCGTGGTTTGAAAGCGTAGACAAAGCTTTTGGCGCTTGGGAAAGTGCGATCGCCGAGTCGGGATTGGGATGGAAATATCGCCAAAAAGAAGAAGATGCGGCGGCAACCCAAACTAATCTCGATCGCCGTTTACCTTGGGATCATATCAATACGGGAATTGCTATTGAATGGCTCAAAGCAGACTTAGAAAAAGCTTTAGCTGCCGCTACCGTACCGGATTGCTCTTTTGATGAATGCTCTCATTGCGGCGTTTGCAGCCCGGATTTTGGTCACAATATAGTTGCAGGCGCGCTTCCGATTCCTGAATTTGCTGGGGATTTTGTCCCGAATACCGAGCGATTGCAACGGGTGCGGGTGTGGTTTGGCAAGTTGGGAGATATGGCTTTAATTAGTCACTTAGATTTACTGCGCTTATTCGATCGCGTATTGCGACGGGCTTCTCTACCTATTTCTTTTAGCGGTGGCTTTCACCCCAGCCCCCGGATGGCGATCGCGATGGCGTTACCTCTGGGCGTGACTAGCAGTGGTGAAATTATCGACTTTGAATTAACTCAAACAGTCGATCTATTAGACTTTAAACAAAAAATCAGCCAACAATTGCCTGCAAATTTACCTATCTACAAAATAGCCGAGGTTGATTTAAAAGCTCCCTCTGCTGCTAAGTTATTACAACAAGCAGAGTATTTGCTGACGGTTGAAACTACAAATAGCGTGGATGAAAGTCAGTGGCAACAATGGATAGAGGCAATTAAAGCCACCAATGCCATTTGGTTAGAACATACAACTAAATCTGGGAAACTTCAATCGGTCAATCTCCGAAGTCGCTTATTCAAGCTAGTTATAGTTTCTACTACTCCTAACGTAGTCATCCGGTATGTGGGTGTTTGTCAAAATGACGGTACGCAACTAAAACCAGAACAAGTAATATTTATGCTAGAACAAGTAGCCGTTGATACAGAATTTCAATTGCTGCATATCCACCGCGATTGCCTACTTGTAGAAGATTAGAGCAAAAGCTATTATTGCTAAAATATTCTGCTCTCTTATATGTTTCTTAATTGATTTTTGCCCTGCTTAGGCTAAAATTGTATCAATAGCAATTTTTAGCGCTCAATTGTCTGCTGTAGCTCATCGGGTGCGATCGGAGCGGAAGCGAAAATAATAAAGGAACTGTTCCAATAACTCTTTTGCATAGAAGTTAAGGATACTTATAATTCTCTATTATTTGTTGCTCTTGAATAGCTCGGCGATTGACACTGAGCGCGGTTGACTTTTCAAATGTCTTGTTTGATTGTACTCCTGACTTTCAAATTCAGGATACTGCATAAAGATTAATTACAGATGCTCAATATTCGTTGCTTACTATGGTAAGCAGCTATTGTGCAATAAGCCCCCCTTCATAGGTAACTAGCACCGATATGCTTTTTGCCTTTGAATTAACCCCTTAGTTAAATTCCAATTGCAATTATCAGCAGCACCCACTTTCAGGCTTGTGAAAGCGAGACAACAATTCTCAAAGCCCTGAAATCCCTGCTAAATTCGAGGAAATTGAATGCCAAAACAAATTATTATTGCCGAACAGCATCACATAGCTGCGGTTTTTAGCGAAGATCAGATTCAAGAACTTGTAGTCGCTACTGGTCATCACCAAATTAGTGATGTTTATCTAGGAGTAGTAGAAAATGTATTACCTGGGATAGATGCGGCTTTTGTCAACATTGGAGATTCGGAGCGGAATGGATTTATTCACGTTACCGATTTAGGGCCGTTACGGCTCAAGCGCACCTCGGGAGCAATTACCGAACTATTAGCGCCCCAACAAAAAGTCTTAGTCCAAGTAATGAAAGAGCCGACGGGCAATAAAGGTCCTAGGCTTACAGGTAATATTACTCTGCCCGGTCGTTATGTAGTATTAATGCCCTTCAATCGCGGTGTAAACCTTTCTAGGAGAATTAGAACAGAAAACGAACGCAACCGTTTGAGAGCTTTAGCAATCCTAATTAAACCTTCGGGAATGGGAATGTTAGTGCGTACCGAAGCCGAAGGTAAGCCCGAAGAAGCGATTATTGAAGATTTAGAAATATTGCAAAAGCAATGGGAGTCAATACAACTTGAAGCGCAATCGACACGAGCGCCCGCCTTGCTCAAACGCGACGATGATTTTATTCAGCGCGTATTGCGAGATATGTATGGCGCAGATGTCAATCGGATCGTAGTTGATTCCAATACAGGATTAAAAAGAGTCAAGCAGTCTCTAGTAAATTGGAGCGGCGGGAGCGTTCCCCAAGGGTTGTTAATCGATCACCACCGCGATCGCACATCAATACTTGAATACTTCCGCATCAATGCCGCAATCAGAGAAGCTTTAAAACCGCGAGTAGACTTGCCTTCGGGTGGCTATATAATTATCGAACCAACCGAAGCATTGACTGTTGTTGATGTCAATTCCGGCTCGTTTACGCGCTCGGCAACCGCCAGAGAAACCGTACTGTGGACGAACTGCGAAGCAGCCACAGAAATCGCCAGACAATTGCGGATGCGGAATATAGCAGGGGTAATCATTGTTGATTTTATCGACATGGACTCTCAAAAAGACCAACTCCAAGTATTGGAACACTTTAATAAAGCCCTCAAAGCCGACAAAGCAAGACCGCAAATTGCCCAGTTATCCGAATTAGGTTTAGTCGAACTTACCCGCAAGCGCCAAGGACAAAACATCTACGAATTGTTTGGTAGCACTTGTCCAACTTGTGGCGGGTTAGGGCATATCGAACACTTACCCGGAGAAGGAGATTATCGGGAAAAAGAAACAGCCACAACCCCGACTAGAGAACGCATTGCCTTAGCCGAAGTCCCCGATCGCTCGCCTGTTGTCATCCCCGCAGCTAGGGAATTTCGTTCGCCTACACCTCGGATTATTGAACCGCGAGAAACTTACCTCGATACTGCCGAAGCTTTCAACTCCAACGCCGACGATCGCAATTCTGTCATCAATATTAGCGATCACTCCAACTTGCAGGAAGACGATGACAACAATCGCCGTACCCGCCGCCGTCGTAATAGCCGCATTGAAGCAGAGGAAGTACAAGATAATGGATTAAATCTGGCTAATGATGACCTTGAACTAGAAATCGATCAACCCCAAGAAGACTTTGAGAGCGAAAGGGAACCAATATCTAGTACGGGTAAAGTTAGTTGGATTGAAAGAGCCGAGCGAACTAAACCTGTAAAACCAGAGCCAATTAAACCTATCGTCACTCCCCCCGAAATTGTGACTGTAGAAATGACTCCCGAACAACAAGATGTGTACGCGCTAATGGGAGTATCGCCTTTAGTGTTACTAAATCGCCAAGTCAAAAATCCAAAAACAGCAATCGTAAACGTTACATTGCCGGGACTTGGGGGAAAAACTACGGTTGAAACCCTAGAAGAAACAACAGCCGTAGAGCCTCGCGCGCCGCAGTTAACGCAACAAGAAGCACCAGAGGCAAGTTTGGAGGTAACAACTCTACCGGAAATAGCTCAAGTTCAGGCTACGGAGGATGTTGATGGCTACCTAGCCAAGGGAGATGAAAATAGCACGGTGGTAGAGGAAGCGGTTAGCGATCTTGCCATTTCCGAACCCACCGAAGAACCACCACGTCGCCGCCGTCGCCGTTCTTCGGCAGCAGAGTAACGCAAGTGCATAGCTGTTACTTAATCGCTAACAGCTATGGCAATCAAACGATGAAACGAGCATACCTAGGTTTAGAATTTGATAGCGCGATCGCCACTAGCTCCAAAAAGGCAAGTTTGGTAGTTTGTGGAGTAGATGAAGTAGGTAGAGGTGCTTTATTTGGTTCGGTGGTAGCCGCCGCTGTAATTCTCCCCGCTTCCGCTTTACCGGAACTTGTAGAAGCAAAAATTAGCGACAGCAAACAGTTGTCTGCTTACCGCCGCGAAGAATTAGCCACAAAAATTAGAGCGATCGCCTCTGCTTGGAGTATTGGTGATGCTTCTAGTACCGAAATTGACCAACTCAATATTTTACAAGCATCCCTACTAGCGATGCAGCGAGCGGTACTCAATCTCAAAGTAGAACCGCAATTGTGCTTAGTGGATGGCATTCATCCTATTAAAGACTTAGCAATTCCTCAACAAACTTTAATTAAGGGAGATGAAAAGTCTCTAGCGATCGCCTGCGCTAGTATTGTGGCAAAAGTTTGGCGGGACAATTTAATCGCTAGTCTCTCTTTCAAGTACCCCATGTACGATTTAGCGGCAAACAAAGGTTATGGTACGGCGCGTCATCTCCAAGCTCTTAAAGAATACGGTGCTTCTCCTTTACATCGAATGTCTTTTCGCCCATGTCAGGTTGAAGTAGCCGCATTTGGCGGCAAAAGCGGCGCTTGAGGGATTTCCGCAAGCTCGGTTTGGATGTTAACCCAATTGCGGTAGTCAGCTAATAGTTGGTGCAACAATCGCTGCTTAATTGTTAATAAAACGCTTTTGAGTAAACCATTACCTGTTGCTTCTAATAATGACGAAGGCATCATTGCCAAAGGCATAGGCAATTCAACCTCTACTTTAAGATCCGCATTACCTTTTAACCGAGTTTCGCCATTTATCTGTTCTGGCGACAAATAACCCTTCAAATCTAAATTGAAACGCTGGTTGATATATTCAACTCCTCTAATCTCGCAAGCTACGGACTGTAAATAAATAGTTCCATTTGCCGTCGCCCAAACTTTGAGGTCTACCGTTGGTTGGATACTCAGCATCATAAAACTTAGCGGACGCATTTTGAGCCGATAGCACTCCTCTCCTAATATCTCTATGCGGCTAGGATCGACAAGCGTAGAAACTAATCTTTGAGGCTGACGCAAATAATGATGAATCGCTACAGGCTGCTCTGGAACCAAAATTTCCACAGCTTGAGAAGCAGTAAACCGAGTAGGCATAGGTAGGTATACGGACTTATTAATTTATTTTAGGATTTTTTAAGAAATTAATACCAGTTGTTGGGAATAATTATTTATTTATTAAAAATTGTAAAAACTTATTGCGACTTCGTTCATCTGTCTCAAGGTCAAGGCACTAAAGGGAAAGATAAAAATGATTGCTTGTAGTAGTTATTTGTAGAAATATTTTGAGTAATAGGATTCATCGCTGGGTTGTTGGCTTCATTGGCTTGGGAATTGCGATCGCCTTTAATCTCGCTCAAGTTACCCCTATCCAAGCACCTCCAAAAATAACAGAATTACGCGGCGTATGGCTCACAAATGTCGCTAGTGGTGTTTTCTATAGTCCTTGGGGTATCGACCGGGCTTTGAGCCAACTAGCCCAACTAAAATTTAACACGGTGTACCCTGTGGTTTGGAATCGGGGCAATACTTTTTATCCTAGTTCAGTAGCTAAAAAAGTTATTGGGCGCGATCGCGATTTATTTTTATAAGTTCTCAAGCCAAACCAAGATGTTTTAGCTCAAATCGTCAAACAGGGACATCGGCGAGGGTTAAGAGTTATACCTTGGTTTGAATATGGGTTTATGACTCCAACCAATTCATCTTTGGCTAAACGCCATCCCAATTGGCTGACAATTCGCCGTAACTCCAGCAAAGTTTCTATAGAAAGCGTAAACCAACCAACGGCTACCAATCCTAAATTAGAGAAAGTAGCCGATCCTACTCTAACCAAAGGAGTGTGGCTTAATCCCTTTCATCCCGAAGTCCAGCAATTTATGCTGAATATGATTGTGGAGGTTGTCAGCAAATACGACGTAGATGGGATTCAATTTGACGATCGCTTTGGTTTACCTAGCGATTTTGGGTATGACGAATACACAATTGCACTGTATAAGCAAGAACACCAAGGCAAAAATCCGCCAGATAACCCGCTAGACGCTCCATGGCTGCGTTGGCGAGCAGATAAGCTGACAAGTTTTATGCAGCGAGTTTACAAAGCGGTTAAAGCAGTAAAACCCAACTGTTTAGTTACTTTAGTCTCCCAATCTCCAAGATTATGCCTACAGAGCGACTTTACAAGACTGGTCTACTTGGGTCAACCTCGGTTTGATAGAAGAATTAATCTGTCAAATCTACCGCAACGATCGGAAAACTTTTTTAGCCGAATTACAACAAATCTCCCTGCAAACCGCTCGTCAAAAAATTCCCGTAGGGATAGGATTATTAACTGGTTCTGCAAGTAATCCAGTGGCGATTAAACAAATTGGGCAACAAGTCCAATGGGTACGCGATCGCGGTTATAGTGGAGTATCCTTTTTTTACTGGGAAAGTTTGTGGGGTTATATAACTCCCGAATCTCCTCAAGAACGCCGCAATGGGTTTAATGCTCTTTTTTCTGCTTCACCCCAGGAGAAAAAGCTGTAACAATGTCCTTGCAACTAACAACTATGTTTGCTAAATATCTTAAAACTGACTGTGGTTTCTGGTTACAGTGGGTATTAGTTACTTTGGGAAGTTTCTTAATTAGCTTGTGCTTAATTGAAATTGATGTTAGACCGCATATTAAAGCCACAGAAGGAGTTATTGGCGGCGCAATCGTCGGTCTAGCCCAAGGACTAGTGCTAAAGCAGCGCAGCAAAAACATTGCTCCTTGGTGGGCATTTATGAGTATGGTTAGTTGGGGCTTAATTGGTGCTACTCATTTTGGAGCAGTTGGTTGGATGGCTCCCGGGACTTTACGGCTTGAACCGAGAATAATTTTTGGACTGTTGAATGGCTTACAAGTAGGAGCGTTGCTAGGACTTGGGCAATGGCTTGTCTTGCGGCAAAGATGTGAAAAAGCCATTGTATTGATACTGGTAGTAGCAACTTCCTGGGCGCTCGGATTAGTTCTAGGCTGGAGTGTGGGCGGGGTTTTGCGGCAAGCTACGCGCTTATTTTTGAGCGAAATATTTGGTTTAGCTGTAGCATGGGTTGCAAGTTCGGCAATTACTGGCATTGCCTTAGTGCATCTAGATAATCTATATGGATTAGAGCCAAAAACCCTACCAAACAAGGCAAGATATTAGTTCAAAGCCAAAGCTCTCTTTATTACTACAATTTTATGTCTCTTTCTATTGGTCATTTAGGTCCCTCTGGCACTTATTCCGAACAAGCAGCGATCGCCTATACCGAGCGATTTCTACCTCCAAGTCAGACGGAAACTATTTTATGTCCTTATCCTAGTATTGCTAAAACTCTTAAAGCGATCGCCACTGGGGAAGTAGATTTAGCGGTTGTCCCAGTTGAAAATGCGATTGAGGGTAGCGTAGCGATTACTCTCGATATGATGTGGCAGCTAGATAATTTAAGAATTAAACTTGCCTTAGTTTTACCAATTGCTAATGCTTTGTTATCTCATACTCTATCAATTAGTAGCCTCAAAACCGTTTATTCTCATCCTCAACCTTTAGCCCAGTGTCAAGGATGGCTAGAGCAGCATTTACCTAATGTTAGGTTGATTGCGACTAATTCTACTACCGAGGCAGTGCAAAAACTTAACCTAGAGCCAAATGCTGGGGCAATTTCTTCGCCTCTTGCGGCTCAACTTTATAATGTGCCAATAATTGTTGATTCCATCAACGATTATCCTGAAAACTGCACGCGCTTTTGGGTACTCAGTTCGACAGAGCAGTTTGTTATCGGTAGCCATACTAGCCTCGCTTTTAGTACCAAGGCAAACGTTCCCGGAGCGTTAGTTAAGCTTTTACAAGTATTTGCTCAAAGAAACATTAATCTTAGTCGCGTCGAATCTCGCCCTAGCAAGCGATCGCTCGGCGACTATGTTTTTTTTATAGATTTAGAAGGCGATGCCACCTCCCCCACAGTGCAAGCAGCAATTTCCGAGCTTACCGAGTACGCGGACACCCTCAAAATCTTTGGCAGCTACGATATCCTATCTCTCTAGTTAAACGTGTCTTTCAACACGGTACGCGCCGCTAAATGGTTGCGGGTGGAAGTGAGAATTTCTACTTCTCTTTGCAAACGAACCCCGGTATCTTGGGTTTCTAATAAAGCTTGCTGCTCCGTCGCCACGCCATAGAGATTGCTTGCTACCCAGTAGGATAGCTCCGTAGGCAAATCGGGGATATTTTCTGGTAACTCAATATTTTGGTCGGTTAGTTTGGCTGAAAGCCTCACTACATCTTGCAATAGTTGTTCTACTTCGCTTGCCAATGGGCGCAAGTCTTGCTCTGGTGGGTGGTCTTCCATCCATTCAACCAAGCCAACTTTATAAGGCTTTTCGCGCACGTACTCCAAGACGCGAAACCTTTGCTGTCCTAACGTAAACATTTTCATCCGATCGTCTGGCAAGCGTTCGTACTGTATGATTTCCGCACAGCAACCTATATTAGAAGCCTCTTTGCGTATCGGATCGAATAGTAAAACTCCGAAACGGCGATCACTCTCCAAGATCGTATTCATCATGATCCGGTAGCGAAACTCAAATATATGGAGAGGTAAAGGTCTGCCAGGAAAAAGTACTACTTCTGGTAGAGGAAATAAAGGAAGTTCTCGCACCGCAATTTTTGAAGGAGATGTCATCGGATATCGATAAAAACCGTAATGCTTTTACTGTAACGAATTTCTCTAGAGACATTCCAAATAAATTTGCCTTTTAGCAGTTTGTAAAAGGCAAATTTTGATTTTTATAACTTTACTTCGATATCAACACCGGATGGTAGGTCGAGTTTCATTAAAGCATCAATAGTTTTAGCCGAAGGTTGATGAATATCAATAATCCGGCGATGGGTACGGGTTTCAAAGTGTTCCCGCGAGTCTTTGTCTACGTGAGGCGATCGCAATAAACAATAAATCCGGCGTTTTGTAGGCAGGGGTATGGGTCCTACGGCGGTGGCGTTGGTGCGATTTGCGGTTTCGACAATTTTTTCGCAAGAAGTATCGAGCAAGCGACGGTCAAAGGCTTTCAAACGAATGCGAATTTTTTGCTGCTGGAGGGTTGCCATTTTTTTTAGTTTTCTAGGTTCAAATTTTATGAGAGTCAGTTAAAAAAGCAGAAAAGCTTTGTACCTTTACTAGTACCGCTTTTCTGCTGCAATTAATTCGTAACTTAGGTTACTTCAAGATTTTCGATACGACACCAGCGCCGATAGTTCTACCACCTTCGCGGATAGCAAAGCGCATTCCTTGCTCAATTGCGATCGCGTTAATTAGTTCTACCGTCATTTTGATGCGATCTCCGGGCATAACCATTTCTGCTTCGCCACCGTCATCGGAGGTAAATGCTTTGATCGTGCCTGTTACGTCGGTTGTCCGCACGTAAAACTGCGGGCGGTAGCCGGGGAAAAATGGAGTCTTGCGACCGCCTTCTTTTTCCTTGAGGACGTATACTTCGCCTTCAAATTGAGTATGAGGAGTAATTGAGCCGGGTTTAGCAATTACCATGCCGCGTTCGATGTCTTCTTTCTCAAGTCCGCGTAATAGTACCCCAGCGTTGTCTCCTGCCATTCCTTCGTCGAGGCTCTTTTTGAACATCTCGATTCCGGTAACGGTAGTAGTGCGCGTGTTTCTAATCCCGACCAATTCTACTGAATCGCCGACTTTAACTTTTCCGCGCTCAATTCTTCCCGTAGCAACAGTGCCGCGACCTTTGATTGAGAATACGTCTTCTACAGCCATCAAGAAAGGCTTATCAATGTCTCTTTCTGGAGTGGGAATGTAAGCATCTACCGCTTCCATAAGTTCGTAGATTTTGTCTACCCACTTATCTTCTCCCCGTGGCATTTTGGGGTTTTCGGTCATTTTTTCTAGCGCCAATAATCCCGACCCTTTAACAATGGGGATATCGTCACCAGGAAAATCGTAGCTGCTGAGAAGTTCTCTAACTTCAAGTTCTACAAGTTCCATTAATTCCTCATCATCTACCATGTCTTCTTTATTCAAGAACACAACTAGATTAGGAACTCCTACTTGCTTGGCTAACAAAATATGTTCGCGGGTTTGGGGCATCGGGCCATCCGCCGCCGACACTACCAAAATACCGCCATCCATTTGCGCCGCGCCAGTGATCATGTTTTTTACATAGTCAGCGTGTCCGGGACAGTCTACGTGAGCGTAGTGGCGACTTTGAGTTTCGTACTCAACGTGAGCGGTGTTAATTGTGATGCCACGCGCTTTTTCTTCAGGAGCGGCATCGATATCCGCATATTTCCGAGCTTGAGCTTGTCCTAGGGCAGCCAAGGTCATTGTAATTGCGGCGGTTAAGGTGGTTTTGCCGTGGTCTACGTGACCGATCGTACCGATATTAACGTGGGGTTTATTCCTTTCAAATTTTGCGCGTGCCATTGAATTTAGTTTTGAGTGTTGAACTTTGAGTTTAGAACAATTTTGAGAATGGGATAAATAATACGTTTTAACAATTTAATTTTAGTTGAAAACGTATTACTTAAATCCTTAACTCTTTTAAGCGTTTCCTTTGCTTTTCGCAATAATTGCTTCGGCGACGTTGCGAGGTACTTCTTCGTAGTGGCTAAATTCCATTGAGAAAATACCCCGACCTTGGGTTTTGGAGCGGATATCGGTAGCATAACCGAACATATCTACCAAAGGAACTTTTGCGGTTACTTTAGCTAGATTTTGTTCCGACCCCATGCCTTCTATTTGACCTCGACGGGAGTTGAGATCGCCCATTACATCCCCTAGGAAGTTTTCTGGCGCTTCTACTTCAACTTTCATCATTGGTTCTAGCAATACAGGCGCGGCTTTCATGACCGCTTCTTTAATTGCCATCGAACCTGCGATCTTAAATGCCATTTCTGACGAGTCTACATCGTGATAAGAGCCGTCTACCAAAGTGGCTTTAATATCTACCACTGGATATCCCGCAAGTATTCCCGATTCGCAAGTCTCTTTCATTCCTTGTTCCGCCGGACCGATGTACTCTTTGGGTACAACACCACCAACGATTTTAGAAACAAATTCAAATCCCGTTCCTGGTTCACCGGGGGTAACTTCAATTACAACGTGACCGTATTGACCTTTACCGCCACTTTGACGAATAAACTTACCTTCAGCCTTTACAGGTTTGCGGATAGTTTCTCGATAAGCTACTTGCGGCGCGCCAACGTTTGCTTCTACCTTGAATTCTCGTAGCATCCGATCTACCAGAATTTCTAGGTGTAATTCGCCCATTCCGGCAATTACAGTTTGGTTGGTTTCATGGTCAACGCTGACTCTAAACGTTGGATCTTCTTCCGAAAGCGATTGCAACGCTTTTGATAGCTTGTCCATGTCCTGCTTGGTCTTTGGCTCTACAGCTACCGAAATTACAGGCTCAGGAATAAATAGCGATTCGAGAATTACAGGGTCGGCTTCGGTACAAATTGTGTCGCCAGTAAAAGTATCTTGCAGTCCGAGAGTTGCCCCTAGGTCGCCCGCGCGTAATTCATCTACGTCTATGCGATCGTCGGCTTTCATTAACACTAGACGCGATACTCTTTCTTTTTTGTCTTTAGTTGCGTTGTAAACGTAACTACCTTTTTTCAAAACGCCAGAGTAGACGCGGATAAATGTCAAGCGACCGTAACGGTCTGACATAATTTTGAATGCCAAAGCTGACAATGGTTCGTTGTCGTCCGCGTGGCGTTCGACGGTTTGACCATTGGGTAGCAAGCCTTGAATCGGCGGTACTTCTAGGGGTGAGGGTAAGTAATCTACCACCCCATCTAAGAGTAACTGTACGCCTTTATTTTTAAATGCCGAGCCACAAAGGACGGGAACAATTGTCCCGGCAATTGTTCCTTTACGCAAAGCGGTACGAATTTCTGTTTCGGTCAGGTCAACGCCTTCAAAGTATTTTTCAATTAATACTTCATCGGTTTCTGCTGCCGCTTCAACTAGCTTGGCGCGATACTCTTGAGCTAGATCCTGCATTTCTTCAGGAATTTCTGTTTCTTGAATATCTGTACCTTGGTCGTTGTTGTAGATGTAGGCTCTCATCTTTACCAAGTCAACAATGCCGCGCAATTCACTTTCGTTACCAATCGGCAATTGAATTGCTACCGCATTCGAGCGCAAGCGATCGCGGATTTGGTCGTAGACTTTATAAAAGTTTGCGCCCATCCGATCCATCTTGTTGATAAAAGCAATTCTCGGTACTTTGTAGCGGTCTGCCTGTCTCCATACGGTTTCAGACTGAGGCTGTACGCCGCCCACGGAACAAAATACGGCAATTACCCCATCCAGCACGCGCATGGAACGCTCTACTTCAATGGTAAAGTCTACGTGACCGGGTGTATCGATAATATTGACTGCGTAATCTTTCCAACTGGTAGAAATTGCTGCCGCCGTAATGGTAATTCCTCTTTCCCGCTCTTGCTCCATCCAGTCGGTAGTTGCGGTTCCTTCATGTACCTCACCAATTTTGTGGACGATACCTGAATAAAACAAAATGCGCTCGGTTGTAGTTGTCTTGCCCGCATCAATGTGAGCCGCAATCCCGATATTGCGTACTTTTTCCAGTGGGACTGTACGTGCCACAGTTAGCTGCCTCCTTGAATTTTTAGCCGCACTTATTTATATGCTACTGTCTGTTAAGATTCTATACTTTTACGGAAAACCGTCCGTAGAACTTAGTACCGATAATGGGCAAATGCTTTATTCGCATCTGCCATCCGGTGGGTTTCTTCTCTTTTACGAATAGCGTTGCCTGTTTCGTTTGCCGCATCCATCAGTTCATTGGCGAGGCGGCTTGCCATTGTCCGTCCGGGGCGCTGTCTGGAAAACTGGATTAGCCACCGCATGGCTAGAGTTATTCCTCTTTCTGTCCGCACTTCCATGGGGACTTGGTAAGTTGCACCACCAACACGGCGGGCTTTAACTTCTACTAAAGGTGTGGCATTCCGCACTGCTCTTTCAAAGGTTTCTAGAGGATCGCTGCCTGTACGTTCCTCAATAGTTTTCATGGCATCGTAGATGATTCCGGCGGCTATGGATTTTTTGCCGCTACGCATTACTCGGCGCATCATCATACTGATGAGGCGACTGTTATACACAGAGTCGGGCGGAACGGGACGTTTTTGAACAACTGTACGACGAGACATAACTTAGCCTGTAAAGGTTTTTCTAGGGACTGATTAGATGCTTGAGACTTTGCCTTAATTACTTGACAATGATGCTTTAGAGGGCAACTCTTGTCACCACGTTTTTAGCAATCTTTGTTTAAAGTGCTGTTTAAACGTCTTTTATTGTTACTTATAAAGCTTTTGCTGACTGGGTCTCAACAATAGAGGGGTAACTTTTCCAAATACTTTAGTAAGGCTGAGATTTATTGAACCAGTCGCCTTACTTAATGTATTTAATTTCAAAGTTTAAGAAGCTTGTTTTGGACGCTTTGTACCATACTTAGAGCGACCTTGACGACGGTCTTTAACTCCGGCGGTGTCTAAAGTTCCGCGAATAATATGATATCTTACTCCTGGTAAGTCTTTAACCCGACCACCGCGAATCATCACGACCGAGTGTTCTTGCAAGTTATGACCGATACCGGGAATATAAGCTGTAACTTCAAAACCTGAAGTTAGACGGACTCTAGCTACTTTGCGTAACGCTGAATTGGGCTTTTTTGGTGTAGTTGTGTAGACTCTAGTGCAAACCCCCCGACGCTGGGGACATTGCTTCAAAGCTGGTGACTTTGTTTTCTTTTCGGCTACTTGGCGTTCGGTACGAATTAATTGCTGTATAGTTGGCATGAGTTACAGCACAGTTAGGATTTTGCTGTTCTAAGTTTTTACAAATTCTGATTATACCGATTTTGCTGGGTGCGTGTCAATTAAGTAGATAAATCTCTAGCTTTCGGTGCTAGTAGAAAAAGAATTGCCACAGCCGCAAAAACTTAGAGCGTTAGGGTTATGGAAGCGAAAAGCACCACCCATCAAATCTTCCGAGTAATCGAGGGTCAAGCCATTGAGATACTCAGCACTTTGACGATCTACAATGACACTGATGCCGTTAGATTCGTAAAAGCGATCGCTTTGATTTGGTGTATCAAAGTTTAAGGTGTAAATCCAACCAGAGCAGCCGCCAGCTTGCACTTGCAAGCGAAAAAAAACTTCTTGGTTGCTAAGTTTTGATTTTAACCGACTAATTTCTTTAATGGCGGCGGGACTAATAGTAATCATCGGATAAAAAAATAAACAAAATCCCGCGTAGACCTTTGTAGTTGGCAACCGGGATAGATTAAATATATTAGCTAATTTTTAGCAATGCGTTTATTTGTCGCGGGCGTAGTCATCTTGGAAACGGATAATATCGTCTTCCCCTAAGTATTCGCCGTTTTGGACTTCAATCAAAATCAAAGGAATTACCCCAGGATTCTCCAAGCGATGGTTTGTACACTGAGGGACGTAGGTAGATTGATTGTTACTGAGCATTACTTCTTGTTCGCCACAAGTAACTCTAGCTGTTCCAGAGACTACAATCCAGTGTTCGCTGCGATGGTGGTGCATTTGCAGGCTCAAACGATGACCGGGTTTAACCTCAATGCGCTTAATTTTGTAGCCCCGCCCTTCTTCTAAAACCGTAAAAGATCCCCAAGGACGCAATTCTGTTGCCGCAACTCCTTTATGAGTTACACCTGCAGGCAGGTTTAATGCAGAGGATACTTCTTTGACTTGTTGAACCATTTTTTCTCCTTGAATTACTGAACGATTCAGTGGTGTAAGGTCAAAAACTCAATCGATCGGGATTAAAATCAGCGCGATCGCGCGCTTGTTCTAGCCAAAGATAACAAAATATATTCCCTGGGGGAAGGGTACAATCCAAAAATTAAACATTCTACATCAAGTCTTCATAATTGAACGTTAATTTTGTTAACTCAAGGCTGGGACAAAAAAATTCCCAAGCCATTGTGGACGCGGGCGGCGGTACGGGGCGAACGATTGATTAGTTGCCCTCCTAGGTAAAGACTCGTGGAACTACCACCATCAAAATTAAGTGCTTCGGTGCAACCTAATTGCTGCATCACTCTAGCAACTTCTGCCAAAGTAGAGCCAGCACCACCGACGCGATTGTGGACGGCGGCAATTAAAATATTTCCTGATGCTGTAGTGCAAATAGCGCTACGAATTGCTTTTTCGCGAATAAAAGCATCGCTAAATCCTTCCGCCTTAGCATTGAGAACAATTTGCCGATTTTGAATCAACACAGGGCCCGCCGCCAAAATTTGCGGGTAACTAGCAAAATCGGCGGGAATAGTTGTACTTTGGAGGCGGAGAATTGAGCCGACAGGAATTGAAACATTATTACTGCGCCCTACTAGCAAGTAGCCATTAGTAGGAATTGGAAAAGTTGCTTTCCCCGCTTCACCGCCAGGAAGTTGGGCGGTAACAACGTTGTTTTGAACTACAACAATAGTTTCGTTATTGGTAAGAGGGCTATAGTTAGCACCCCAGGCGGAAGAATAACGAGCCACCCCCGTTTGGACGTAGCCGCTATTGAAAGTTGTAATTGGTATTTGCCCCGTATTTGCAATTACAGATTCTTGGATACTAAGACGACCAATTTTTATTTTGCCTTGCTCGTTCCAAGCGATCGCCCCGCGATTGAGAATTGGGCTTGATATCCAGTTACCATCGCGGCGAATTGCACCTAACGGCAATTGATTTTTGCGATTAAAAAAACCACTATTAATTGCTGCAACGGCATGATAACGCTCGGCGGTTTTAATTAAAGGCGCAGTCCCAACAAGGGTTGTAGCTTCGCTCCAAATAGGCAGCATTTTTAAGTTTTTAGTGGGGTTAACTTCTAACCACACCACCGAAAAACGATCTTCCCCCAAGCTCACATACTGCTGTCGCCAGCGCAAACCATCCGCCCAAAGGATATTGCGTTCTACTGTTGCATCGGGACGAATATCAATTACTAACCGACTGGGATTAGTTAAAGTAGTAACGCGCGGAGATAGCCCCACCGGGAGATTGAGACGAATATTAGTGAGAGTTGGAGTATTTTCTATTTGAAACTGGGGAGAATTGAAAGCATCTGCGACGGCGGGAGTAGCATTAGCATCAATGGTTATTAGCCAAACTTGTTTAGCTATTTGTGTCTTAACAATTCCGACTAATTCGTTAATTGCCGTTTTTGGCTTTGGTGGCGCAGCTTGCTGATTGACTTGCCAAGAGGTGGGACGATCTAAATCTACAACAATGCGATCGCCAAAGCTTTGTTTTCCCAGCCGAATAGCCTGCACCTGGGCGGTGGGAGAAGTAATTGCTAAGGTGTTACCCTTGACTGCAAACTGCCAACCTGGGGGAGAAAAATTAGTTAGGTCTAAGTAACGATAGCCAGCATTAAACTTAGTAGCGAGGACAATAGGATTAGTGGTTGGCTCGTTAAACCATTGAATCGGTTGTTTAGTCGGATCGTTAGTATCGAGTAAATCTACACCAAGAATTTGAGCAAGTCCCATGTCACTAATGCCTATATGAGTTTTTCCTGCTTGTTCCCACTGACTCCAAGCAATGGCTAGCGGACGATTATTCAGTAAAATTTCTTTGTTGCTACGCAGCAAAATAGGATTTTGGGTAACGATAGTAGGAAGCGATCGCGCTTGCTCGGTAGGTAGTATACCTGTAGCAGTTATTAATAGAACTAAGAGGATTTTTGGGCTTTTTAGCCAAGTTGGAGCGCTTAGGAGACGAACGGACAAGCTAGAAATTGAACCTTTGACCATGAGTTAAACGAGTTGAGGGTAATTTGGCGACAAATATTAAAAATTAATGACTTATGTTTAAAGCTTTAACGTCATAATATAGATTAGCTTGATGCCTCAATTGGCACTCATCAATGTTTTTAAGTCTTGCCCAATAATTGACAGATTAAATCGGGTTAGCGCAAATGAATGGTAATGCCACGGTAAATTAACCCGATTGAGTCTTCTGCTGCCAAGCTAATTACTGGGACTGAGAAATTGTAAACTAGAGGTGTTGGTGTGGTAAATACTGGTAAGTTCGCGAATTTTTTTGATTGCATTGATATGTATTAACTCAAAAATAAGTGCGAGTTAGTGAAAATTCCTTAAAAAACCCTACTTCTCCAATAAACAGTGGCAATGGTGCATTAGCACGCTAATAAATGGTTAGTGTTCTTTTAGCAAACATAAAAAGCAACACCGACAATAACTTTCACCTATCCTTAATTAAATAAATAAGCTAGGACTAGCCTATGGATCGCCAGCAAAATATACTTGCAGATAATCAAAACGTAAATAATACAGAGTCTTTGACATATATGGAACCCCGATGGTTGGTAGAAGAAAGGGATGCTTGTGGTGTTGGTTTAGTCGCTAACTGGGAAAATAAGGCAAATCACGAAATTATCGAAAAAGCTTTAAATGCCCTGACTTGTTTGGAACATCGGGGGGGTTGTAGCGCGGATAAAGATTCTGGCGATGGTGCAGGACTTATGACTGCCATTCCTTGGGAATTGTTGCAACAGTGGTTTACCCTGCAAAATATTTCCATGCCAGCAAAAGCTAACTTGGCTGTAGGGATGATGTTTCTACCTCAAAACTTAGAAGTAGCAAATCAAGTTAAGCAAGTTGCCGAGCAAATTTTACAAGAAGAAGATATAAAATTACTGGGCTGGCGAGTAGTTCCAGTACAACCTCAAACCTTGGGAATCCAAGCTAAGGAAAATCAGCCCCAAATTGAGCAACTCATTGTAGAATCCAAGTTTCTAGGTGATGAACTTGAACGTCAGTTATATATAAGTCGTCGTCGGATTGTTAAAGCCCTAGCAAACCTGAATTTGCAAGAAGCAGATGCTTGTTACTTCTGCTCGTTTTCTAGTCGTACTATTGTATACAAAGGTATGGTGCGATCGGCAGTGCTGGGAGATTTTTACCCAGACTTAAAAAACCCAATTTATCAAAGTGCTTTTGCGATCTACCATCGGCGTTTTAGTACAAATACCATGCCCAAATGGCCCCTAGCGCAGCCAATGCGACTATTGGGACACAACGGCGAAATTAATACGCTTTTGGGCAACATCAACTGGATGATGGCAAAAGAAGCAGATTTAGATCATCCAGTTTGGAAAAATCGTTTAGATGAATTAAAGCCTACGGTTCATATTCATAATAGCGACTCAGCCACCTTAGATAATGTATTGGAATTGCTGGTAAGGTCTGAGCGCAGCCCTCTGGAAGCTTTGATGATTATGGTTCCAGAAGCCTATAAAAATCAGCCAGATTTAGACAAATACCCAGAAATTACCGACTTTTACGAATACTATAGCGGTATTCAAGAGCCTTGGGATGGCCCAGCGCTGTTGGTATTTAGCGATGGCAAAAAGGTAGGAGCAACTTTAGACCGCAACGGCTTAAGACCTGCGCGTTACACAATAACTAAAGATGGTTATATTGTGGTTGCTTCTGAAGCTGGGGTTGTAGACTTTCCCGAAGCCGATATCGTCGAAAAAGGACGATTAGGGCCAGGACAAACGATCGCAGTAGACTTAGAAAATCATGAAGTTTTAAAAAATTGGGAAATTAAACAGCGCGTTGCAGCGCGGCATCCCTACGGTGAATGGTTAAAGCAAAACCGCCTAGAACTTGCGATTAAACCTATAAAAGCTGACAATGGTTCCGCTAGTTTACAACCGTTAGATACCGAGGCTTTACCCGAACCTAGCCCCACCGCCGATAGACAAACATTATTACGCCATCAAATCGCCTTTGGCTACACAACAGAAGATGTAGAAATGGTAATTCAACCGATGGCAAGTGATGGCAAAGAGCCGACTTTTTGCATGGGTGACGATATACCTTTAGCGGTGCTGTCAGAAAAGCCACATTTACTATACGACTACTTCAAACAGCGTTTTGCTCAAGTAACCAATCCAGCCATTGACCCCTTGCGCGAAAGCTTGGTGATGTCGCTAAATATAGAACTAGGAGCGCGAGGGAATTTATTAGAACCCAAGCCAGAATATGCTAAAAGGCTAAAGTTAGAAACTCCCGTACTTTTAGAGAGCGAATTAGAACAGATAAAAACTTCGGAATTTAAAACAACCGAGTTATCAACGCTGTTTGCAATCTCTAACGGACCCAATGGTTTAGAAGCGGCGGTAAAATCTTTGTGTCAGCAGGCGGTGGAAGCGGTTAAAGCTGGGGCAAAAATTATCATATTGAGCGATCGCGCTACGCTAAATACTGAAGATACTTACATTCCACCACTACTTGCCGTTGGCGCTGTCCATCATCACCTGATCCGTGAAGGACTGCGGATGAAAGCCTCATTGATAGTCAATACGGCGCAATGTTGGAGTACACACCATTTTGCTTGTTTGATTGGTTATGGTGCAAGTGCGGTTTGTCCTTATTTAGCCTTAGATAGCGTTAGAAGTTGGTGGACTGACCCCAAAACTCAGCAGTTTATGGAGCGGCAGAAAATACCCGCGATTAGCCTAGATACGGCTTTAGCTAACTATCGCAAAGCTGTAGAAGGTGGGATACTCAAAATCCTGTCGAAGATGGGAATTTCGCTACTGACAAGCTACCAAGGCGCGCAGATTTTTGAGGCGATTGGCATTGGTCAAGACTTGCTGAAACTGGGCTTTTATGGCACAACTTCAAGGTTAGGCGGCTTGAGTGTTTGCGAACTTGCTCAAGAAGTTTTATCTTTCCATCAAAAAGCTTTCCCAGAATTGACAATTAAAAAGCTTGAAAACCTTGGTTTCGTTCAGTATCGTCAAGGCGGCGAATATCACGCAAATAGCCCGGAATTGACAAAGGCATTGCATAAAGCCGTCAAAACTCAGCAATACGACCATTACGAAATTTACCAAAAACATCTAGAAGGTAAGCCAGTTACGGCATTGCGCGACTTGTTGGACTTAAAGAGCGATCGCAATTCTATACCTTTAGAAGAAGTAGAGCCTGTAACGGAAATCTTTAAACGTTTTTGTACGGGGGGAATGTCTTTAGGAGCGCTATCAAGGGAAGCTCACGAAACCTTAGCGATCGCTATGAACCGGATTGGTGGTAAATCTAATTCTGGTGAAGGTGGCGAAGATCCAGTACGTTACAAAGTTTTGGATGATGTAACCGCCGAAGGTACGTCAGTATTATTACCGCATTTAAAAGGCTTGAAAAACGGCGACACCGCCTCAAGTTCAATTAAGCAAGTAGCGGCGGGACGCTTTGGAGTAACGCCAGAGTATTTAATGAATGCTAGGCAAATTGAAATTAAAATTTCTCAAGGTGCAAAGCCAGGGGAAGGCGGACAATTACCTGGTAAAAAGGTTAGCCCCTATATTGCCATGTTGCGCCGTACTAAGCCCGGTGTAACGCTGATTTCACCCCCACCCCACCACGATATTTACTCTATTGAAGATTTGGCGCAGTTAATTTTTGACCTGCATCAAATTAACCCCCAAGCGCAAGTATCGGTGAAGTTAGTGGCGGAAATTGGCATTGGGACAGTAGCGGCGGGAGTTGCCAAAGCCAACGCCGATATTATCCAAGTTTCCGGTCACGATGGCGGAACGGGTGCATCGCCTTTAAGTTCGATTAAACACGCTGGTAGTCCTTGGGAATTGGGATTAACAGAAGTGCATCGCGTATTGATGGAAAATAAATTGCGCGATCGCGTAATTTTGCGCGTCGATGGTGGCTTCAAAAGCGGCTGGGACGTGATTATGGGCGCGTTGATGGGCGGTGAGGAATATGGGTTTGGCTCTATCGCGATGATTGC
>QQTW01000510.1_pt1 | contig 24236 bp, 21 predicted proteins | sample 1904831 | NCBI WGS metagenome assembly QQTW01 (sample SAMN09435610, study PRJNA476489) | Subsurface metagenome, whole genome shotgun sequencing project. | reverse complement strand
ATCAACATCTACCCCACATCCATCCATCCATCCCTCCCTCCCTCCCGAATCCGCATCTCCCATCCGCACACCCACCAACCGACCCTACTGATGCTTCGCACTACTCCCCCTCGGCCGAAACGTACTAACAGCCGCGATATTGGCCTTGAACCTCTCCTCCTGCGTATGGTACGCCTTGGGCGTCAACTTGATGAGCGTATGCAACGGCACCTCCATCCACGGACTCTGTTCCTGCGGCACATTCATATAATACGCGTAAATGCATCTTAGCACCGCCTGATGCGTCACGATAATGACATTCTCGCTGCGCTCCAATTCCATAATGATAGGCTCCAACCGAATCACGACGTCGCGGTAACTTTCCCCGCCGCGGTAGCGGTAGTTGTATTTGTCGTCGTCGCGGGCGCGGAAGTCTTCCGGGTACTGGTCTTCGATTTCCTGGTAGGTGAGACCGTCGCAGACGCCCGAGTCGAGTTCGTCGAGCGCTTTCCACTCCAGTTTGTCGAAGCCTCGGGATGATTGGGCCAGGTAGCGGGCCGTTTGGATGGTGCGTTTGAGCGTCGAGGTCCAGATGGTGAGTTTGCAGCCGTCCGGCACGGATTGGGCGACGAGGTCGGGCAGCGCGCGCGCGTAGGCTTCGCCGCGTTCGGAGATGTCGGCGTCGCCGCCGATTTTGCCTTCGAGGTTGTAGCATGATTCGCCGTGCTGGCGGGATTACGTCAGCCTTTTGAATACGAGAGGGGGTTAGTAAGTGGGTGCTCACGCGGGATAGCCAGATCGAGCGGGGCTTGATGTGGAGGTTCATCAGGTAGTACACGACTCGACTTTGCAGGTAGTCTTGAATTGCGTTGATGATGACTTGTCGGCCCACGTTGATCAGTTTGACGTAGGTCAGATCCTTCTCGTCCTCGTCGATGGTCTGGTAGACCTTCTCGTAGTTCCGTATGCGGTTCCGAAAGTCTTGAGCAGCCACCTCGGGATCTTGGCCTTCGTAATCTGGAGAGGTCGTCTTGACTTCCAGTATATTGGCCATGACCAGAGCTTCGTCGTCACACTTTGACTCGACGTATATGGTCCGGATATTGTGGGCTTCACATTTCTCGTATACCCAGCGACGGCGTTTCTTGCTCGAGTTCGTAGCGTCCAGAATAGCAACAACCCCATTACTCTCGTCAAACCATTTGATCATATCCGTCACGGCGGCTTCCGCAGCGGCGTGACGGAGACGCTCGCCTTCTGGATTGGATGTGTCGAAGAACTCGGGAGGGAGGGAGGGATGGATGGATGGATGTGGGGTAGATGTTGATGGATGGATGGATGGATTTGTGAATCATGTCGGTTACGAAGCTATGTGATCTTCAGCGGGGCTGTCCAAATCTCTCATCTCACACGTACGGCGTTTCTTTCGTCTTATGCACAACAACGGACAACGGTGCCGGCAGTGTTGCTTTCTCACGGAGGCTTGCATCTGGACCGGCGCTGGAGGTTTTCCAATGTAATTTTACATCCTCGTCAATGTCTTCTATTTATGAATGACGGACACGTGAGGTAGGCAAATACTATACCACACACCTATATAAACCCCCCGATGTGCACAAAGAGAGGTACTGAGGGACTCTCCGGCCTCTGCCTCTGGCACGAGCTGCCCCTGATATCCTGATAGCGATAGGTAGCGTTGTTGGAGGAAGATAACGAAACAGTGTGCCTGTAAACAAAACGGACCTCTAATCCTCCTACCCGACTCCACCCATAGAAGACTTCGCGGAACTCAAATATTGCAGAGCTGAGCGTCGAGCCATAGGAAATGCCCGCAGCTAGTTGCACTGTTAGTGTGGGGCTCTGCTGGTCAATGAAGGATTCCTACGCCTTCTGTTGCTGTCTGGTATACACGTTTCCTAGCGCTCGGATATCTGGCGCTAATAGCGTTTCCTTTGGAAACTGGAGTGATAGAGTAAGAAATTTGCCTTGGATTTAACACTTCCTTCAACCTAATTTTGCGCGCTTCGATGTCGTAAATACCTCCTCCTGAACCTCTTCGGCAGGCATTAACATCCGTGCATCCTTGGCGGCAATACGTTGTCGCGGGTCCACTTGGAGCATCTTCCGGATCACGTCGGCGGTTGTGGTTGAGTCGAGCCGCCGAAGGGTTTGCATGACGGCGTCGAGACGAGTGAGGCGATAGTCTCGAACCCGTCCTTGCACATCCGTGACCGTTTCTTGCCCCGCCCAATCATTCTTCCAGCAGACCATCTGATATAGTGATAAGCCCATGGCCCAAACGTCGACCGCGCGGTCATACGCGGTGACGCTGCGGCGGTACTTGAGATTGAGCACCTCGGGCGCTAGATACCAGATCGTGCCTTTGTAATGGTCCATCGAGGTCTCTTCGAAGGTCGCATGGCCGAAATCGAAAATGACTGCTTCCGGAGGGTTCAGACTCTTCATACCCATGTTCTGTGGCTTGACATCGCGATGCATGATTCCATTCTCATGTATCCATGCCAGGCCTTCAAGGTATTGTCTGCAAACGGTCATGCGGGCTTGATCTTGGAAATGTGATAATCTTAGCATCTTGTACAGCTCCCCATACAGAAATGGCTCATATATCAGATACGTCTCCTCAACTCCCTCGTCCATGGTGGATGATTTCGAGGATACGACATATATGTGGCTACCACTGGTCAATACATATCCCACAATCGGAGGTAGACGAAACATACATGGCGATATTCCCTATGAAGATGGCCCAGAGCCTCCGTTTCACGGACAATAGTAGGATCGTCTTGTCGGGCTCTTCTTAACTTCTTCACGGCAACGTATTCACCTGTTGCTTTGACGATAGCTCCAGCGACCATGGCACTGGTACCAGCAGCAAAGACTCCCTTGACTGTGTAATCTTTCAACTGTACATCGGTGTCTGAACCTAAGGAACTCACGTCGCCTGAAAGCTCAAAGTTCATTTGTCCAAGCTCAACCTGCATGAATTGCTCTAAACCTTGTCTGTGGGTATCCTCTTCGATTCTCTGATACTCAAAATCGTACTGTAGATCCCCAATGGATAGGCTCGCTTGCTCTGTCAGCGCTCTGGAGTCTCCTTTGAGCCTGACGGTCCCAAAGGAACCACATATAGAAACACTTCTATCATCCGCGACGGCCATCAGGCAGCCTGTATCACGATTGAAGCTAAGTCGCAGATGATTGCCCCCAACATTATGCAATCCTTGCTTCGAAGCGAGTAGTAAATCAGCGGATGCGCATCTGGACCCCAGGATCCATCCTAATTGTGGTTTGGCAGGTGGAACCTTCAAATCTAGGTTATAGTGACCGTTCCATAAACGAAAAGGCGGCGATGGCGCTCTCACACCCTCGCTGAGGTCGCTGAGCTCACTGAATCCATCCTCCTCGCCGGCCTTCGTGAACCGTATGAACTTGGAGATATGGATATACTCGTCGGGATCGTGAAGAATCTTCTCGACTACTTGGCTGAAAGCCAAACGGGCAAGGCGACTAGATGGGATCAATCGTGCAAACTCCCCTTGAGGTGCATTGATTTCAAGAGACGCTGGTGTGTTGGCGGCGGTTGCTTCAAAGCTGTTTGGTTGCTGGTCATTGGGCATTGAGTCGGTTTCCGGTGGTGGCATATCGCGACTTCGCAGCCAAAGCGGTCATCAAGGTGCCTTATATGCGTCACAAATGGCCTAACGCATCCGCCGCATGATTCAATAGTACTAGGTAGCTGAGAAGCGCCTGATGAGAGTAGTTTCTCACGAGAGTAGGCCACTTGATCACCGCGGCGGATGTTAACGTAACGTACTGTCAAAATACTGTACGAGGTCGGGAAATAAAGTATTCGTACCGAAATTTCGGCCACCGTAGAGATTCGGCCAACGTAAACACCCAAATCTCAGTAGAAGCTGCATACATTTCCTACGGGGGCCATTCCGAAAACTTTATTTCCCGACTTTACTTATGTAAGGTAGGTAAGATGAGTCACGGGATCTGGGTGTTCACTCAGTATCGACCTCTTTGACAACTTCATCATTATAACACATCTAGGTGTTCAACACCCCTTACTTGTACCATGGATATACTAGCACCACCCGACTCTATCATCGCCGATCCATTACAAATTGCCCTCCTCTACGCAAATTTACCGCGTGATTGGATCAGACGTGGTGTCAAACCGACAGCTCTCTCGCAATCTTCGATATCCCCAACTCAATTGGAACTCCACACCAGACCGAGCTCGGCCTCAAAGACACCTTTACCCGTGCTAGAAGGTACCGGCGGACTCAACGCATTTGAGAGAGTCTTTGCATTCGAGCTTGAGTGCGCCCTGTCGTCGGTCTTGGCGGATGACGAGGACAATGAAAAGGCTGGCAAAGGCAGAGAGGCGCTTCTGAAATTGAGGTCGAAAAAACAGTTATGGTCGGACGCATGGCGTACACCAACCGGCTGGGCCGATAGCGACATCCCGTCACCCGCCAGCTCCTCGGAAGAAGATGTGACTTGTCCTAAACGGCTCATCAGTGTGGCGGACTTGCATCGTGAGATATCCGGAAGCGTACCCGAGTATTGTTTATCCGCCGCTGGCGTGAAAGGCGATGGTCTTGCGCGCGGTGTCGAACCTCAGGTTGTCGAACCGGCTTCTGCTGACGAGCAGCGATCCTCCGAGCCGGCCTTAAAACCATGTAAACGAAAGATTGTTGACGACGACGAGGATGGCGAAAAGGCTGTTAAGAGAGTACGACGCAGCTCGGCTGGCACCGCTCACAAGTCGGGGGTTATTCTCAATGATTTTACTCCGCCGGCCACGCCACCTTCGCCATCGGGCAAGCTCGGCTTCACAGCAACCGCGATGCGGAGAATCGATGCCACCGAAGCTGTGAGATGTGCTGCGCAGGGAGGGTATCTACAAAGTGGCGAAGACTGGAGAGGGACCGAGACGCGGAGCTCGGTGCTGGGTAGGAGGAGTGAACGATTGCAGGACCCTCCGGCCATACAAAGGAGTACACTTGTGGATTAACTCCAGGATTTGTACTGAAGCTGGCTTTGACGTTGGCGCTCAGAAGCGCTTGTGCAGTGGACGGTAGAATAGAGAAAGGCCAACACTGGCATGACCTTGAGAGTGCCTGGGGACATGGTTGCTCTTTGGCACATGCCTGATTAAGCTGTCTTTGTACATATAGATCTTTGTACAGTACGTCTTCACCGACAGGCAAGCAGAGTCGACTCATCTGCAGTATTTGAAAGCTGGAGGCTGAAGTGGGCCTAGATCATATCTGCCGTTGAGGAACTTGGAAAGGGAAGGGGTGATGTTATGAGTATGGCCCATTGTGTGAGGGGGTTTGGTAGCAGGGATGCTGCCTGGATGGATGTTATAGGGGTGTATGGGCCTGCGTGGTACCCTATGGTCTCGCTGGTCGGGCTGAGCAGTCAATAGACAGTGGTGTGATGGCTATGATATGTTGGTACAATGAGTCTGCATGTGGAATCTGTGTGTACGAATAGATTGATAGCTTGTACAGCAGGGCATGTCGGGAAAGCATCACCCTCTTCTAGAAGGGTACTTGTGCACTTGGCATTTGATACATTGCTGAATTTTACGTAGGAAGTGTGTGGAAATGAGAGAGCAATTGTATGGAGAGTCAACGATGGGATTCATGGTGATCAGTACATCAGTCAAGCATTTGCAAAACCCCTTGTAATAGAGCAAGATTGGCTGCACACTAGGTCCAAAGCTTTGTTTCAGCTGCATTAATTCAATGAAATCTATTGTCGTGATCGAGCGGCCCCTAAAGTTTTTCTAAGCTTGCATACAATCCTGAACGCATAAGAAAGAACGTAGATAAGACAAGATTTCCAGAGGCAAACTGTACCGAAAATCGGAGATCTTGAGAAAGGCATGAAAGACATGAATTCCGCCATAGCAGTTGAAAAGGTCAATAACCACCAAAAGCCGACTGAATGCAGGGCTGAGTGTGACTGCTCGGAACCTTCCGTGAGACCGGCCAGCCACTGATTGAAGGTGACTTTGCTCCTCAATCGGCTGCGCTGGTTAAAGAACTCAAACCGTGTCTGCCGTTGACCCCTATAGCCGATCATGTGCTCTCGCAGCGCTCAAAGACCTTGTGTGAGAATGCAGACTCCCCGGTGTAGTTGTTCGCTTTCGTCCGTTGATGTAGCTTGTTCTCAATGACCAATGGACTACTCGCGAGCGGAGTGATTCTCATGTGCGTCAACAAAGATGTCGTCGTCATGGGCGTCAGATGTGGTTTCTGTGCGCTGTGGATGAGAACGAGGGACGCGCGGAGTGCGGTCGCGGAGATGAGGGGTCGCACCGGGACCACCGGTCTCAATCCTGCCAGCTTTATTGTCTTGTCGGACCGGATTGTTGTGCTTTGGATCGACGCCGCTCTCAAGTTCGTGTTCCGATAGTTCCTCGATAGGTGGTGGACTGAGACTGGCCATGAATGCAGTGAAGGCCGGGCGTTCATCTTCCCGGGTTGCTGTTTGGCCGACGTACTGCTCCTGACGAACGACTTCAAAGGCTTCCCATGCTGACTGAATGGCAGCGATTGACAAATGAGGAGGTTCGGTTTGAGTATTCCATCTCGTTAATTCCTCCATCAAAGGCACACTTCCATTTGCTGCTACCAGCTGGAGGGCGTTGGGCGCGACTGAAGTGCGACGAGTATAATCTAGAAGCGCTCCATGTTTCTGGAGCAATCTAACTATGCCCACGGAGCTATAAGCTATTGCAGTGTCGAGAGGTGTACCTCTGAGATTATCTGTAGCGTTTATGTCCGCATCTTTTTCAAGAAGAACCTCCGTCTGATCTACGTTGCCACAAAATGCTGCCCAGTGTAGAGCCGTATGGCCAGAATTGTCAAACGCATTGACTGGTGCACCGTGATCTAAGCAGATTCTCACCAGAGCCAATCCTGGATCCAAAGGCGTAGAATTGATTGCAATCAGATGCAGTACGCTGTATCCGTTACAATCCCGTGCATGAACGTCAGCTCCAGCCTCAAGGAGCCTTTTAACGCATTCGATGGAGCGCCCTATCACTGCGTGGTGTAGTGCAGTCTCGCCCGAACATGAAGCTAGGCTGATATCAGCTTTCCAATCTAGCAGCGTTTGGACTGCTTCTGCGTGACCCCTATTTGCTGCCCACATCAGAGGCGTTCTCCCACATGTGTCGCCCCTGTTGATGTCAGTGTGATTAACGGTTAGCATCTGGGATAAGTTGGTGTCCTCCAACAAACCCAGGGCAGTCATGTGCAAGGCACTGAAGTTCATCATCTCGAAGTGATCAACATCTGCTAGTAGTGGCAGCCAGATATCCCAGTCTCGTGCCTCCAATATAGAATTGACTACAGACCTAACTCAGCCCAGAGATGGACTGTAAGTATCCGTTCAGATGTTCGATGGAGTTGCTGGCTCACTTTTTGCCATAATTTTCAAAGAATGGGTCTGCACCTAATTCTAACAGAAGAGTGAAGATTTCAACCTGCCCAATTCTGTGAGCGGCCTAAGGTGTAGAATGGTCAGTCTAGCTCCTTGCTTGCATTGGTTTGAAGGATATTGAAGAAGTTACTCGAGAAAGGTATTGATTGACACAACATGATGAGTGAAAAGCATTGTTTTGCGTATGCAACCATGTTAGCAGCCACTAGCTTAGGTGATCTTTTAGTACGATGGAAGCGAAGGCAATGAGACAGAACAGTTCAGTGCAGACCAAGCAAAACTTACCGAGAGTAATGAATCCCCCTGAAAAAATACATCCAGAGGATAGCACTGGCGATTCTGAACGAGTACTTTGAGAGCGGCAACGTCTCCAGATTGTACAATTCGGCTCGTCCTGCTGGATTCCGTCATATTGATGACCCTAGGGATCCGCAATGTCCAAGTAGCTCCTTGACCATTAAGATCTTTCCAGGAGCTGGTGAAAGATAGGACCCTTGGAAGTGCCCAGGCTGGGAGGTGATAACTGATTCGGTTTGACGGACTTCCGCTTCTGAGGCATTTGGGGAAATCGCAAGGACGTCGGTATAGAAGTGAGGTCCCAACATAGGTATAGAACAGCTGCCCGATGATATGCCGTAGCCAGCGTGGACTTTGAATCCCAGTCTTCAGGTGGCAACTGCAAGGACACCAAGGAGAACAGCGTTCGTTCTCTATTGTTGCCCTGAATCGGATCACTTGGCGCGCTTTATCCGGGTTTGCGTTTGGAGTTCGGGCCGAAAATTGTGCGCTGGTGATGGCTTTAGAGCCATCCGTAGTAGCAACGTGGTTGATGAGTTGATTGTGTGTTTCGATCGCACTTATGCGTTGGATGACATGTTCTAACTGAGTCGGTATGTCGTTTCTGTTGACGTCGTCTGCTGATATCATCTTACTTGATGCATCGAGACTTTCCTTCCCGATAGCCGAGATTTCCTGAAGAGTAATGGAGAGCTTTGGGATCGTCTGGTTTCTGCACAAAGACTCAGAACCGTACTATGCTAAGGTAATCCAAAGCGAGATGCATAGAGATCTCTCTCTCACAATGTCTGGTGGATGATTATATAGTGGGTCATCACTTACAATTGAAAAGTGGTGATAGCAATAAGAGCGGTGAAATTCGTATTTATACTGATATGACTCAACTTCAATGCTTCTCGTAACCTTGTAGCGTTTCTGATCTCCTTCATCCATTCAATCGAAGCTACCTTTGGCCTTCCTCTTTTGTCAGTCCCTTCCTTCCGCAGTAACCGATACTGGATGAGGTTATCAAGCTCTTGTACATGGCCCTTAACTTCATCCGTGCTACGGTGCAAAGATTCCAAGATACCCGGGATGGATGTAGACTCGGCGGTGCTGATAGCAAGGAGGACATCAGAGGTTACACGAAGAAGTGCGCGAATACTTTCGACCTAATGCATAAGAGCAAGAGCGGCTTTTAGCAGAAGGCCTGAGTCATTGACGGTAAGAACTGGGTAGATTGGGCATGAAGCTGCACTACACGGTTGGATACGAACCTCATTCATCAGGAAAATAACCTCTTCCGGTATATCGCGCGAAGAGCAAAGCTTTTCAAAGCCAGCCGCAATTTTGCCAGTGGCTCCAACTACAGTAATTATGCTAGCAGCGAGCGATATTGGATCCATGGAAGAGCTGCTAATCGGAGTAATAATCTTTTGCTGTAGCGCAACGCACAGTATAGAGCCTAGGGAGCGTTGTCAGTGCGATCTTGAAGCCTGCCATGAATGGGAAACTCTGATGAGTCCGGTACGATATCACGACTGGTCTTATAGGACTCTCACAAGAACGATATCACAACTGGTCTTACAGGACTCTCACGTCAGCCTGATTGGCGCTCCGTGGACTTCATTATTGCGAGTCTGACTTTGCTGTTTCAAGTGAAATCAGATGTTACCTCCCACCTGGCCGGGTTCTTCTATTGATGACATTTCTTGCCATCTTGCATCGGAACAGACGATGAACGATCCAGACATTGGTTCTCGTAGGACTTGTGCAACCTTTGATAGATTCTTTTGATCAGCCGCAGCTTTGAGGGCGCAGGAATTGATCAGGCATTCTTTTGCTACCTTGTATAGCTGTCGTAGGTGGAGGCCATGCAAACTTGCATTTAACCAATTAGATAACGCCATTAAGCAATCGTTGCGGACAGCGCTGATCTTGTCAATCTCCGGTCATGGTATTGGGGTCGTGATTTAAATTCAGATGAAACTCATACGGTCGGGCTATAAAGTATTCGGAATGACCACCGTAGGAAATGTGCGAGCGGATGCATGGCCCGAGCCCGTAGAGCTGGTCCTTTGACCTCATAGGACACCAGGAGCTCCGGGGGCAGGCACATTGACGTTCCCGTACCGGCAAGAGCCGAAGATGGGGCAGGATGAATTATTGCAGCCTGTCGTGGAACCTAGAGCGGGATTGCTGATTCGCGGATTTCTTCTCCAAGCCGTGTCAGAATCTATGTTGAGATAATTCTCCCACATAGACATTCTTTGCGTCGTCACCATTATGCCTGAGAACAATATGTCCCGAAGCAACCAAATTCGCTGTTGTCCCTTGAGTTGACTCACAAATGGCCGTCAAGCGCCTTCAACGTGTTTCTCTATCGCTGTGCTAGCGTCAACCGATTACAACCAGCACACTCGTTAGATAAGGTTGAACTTGTACCCCGAGAGCTATGTCTTTTCAACTTCAATAAGCAATCTCCAGTATATTTTCCGAATTTCTTCTCGAACGACGCTGGGTACTCCATGTCCAAGGCAGTGTTCGATAATAGCATCATATGTGACATGGTTCCGACACCAATAAAGTGACTTACCCTCTTCTTGTTGCCTTGCCAAAGCCCATAGATAGGGATATGTTCGTCTCAAAAGTCTTCCAGCGAACTGCAAGGTACTACAGTAAGACCTCATGCTAGCTCTGGCCACCACCAGCATTCCAAAGGCCATCACCGGACAGGCTTCCAGAATTTCAGAAGGATCGTGTACACGGTCACACAAGCACGCATCATCCCTTTGTCAACATCCGAAACGTCCCTTTAAAAGCTTTGCCGGCTTGAGTGGCAGGATCGGTGTGTACTGCACTAGGCTTTCCCGATTGATTGAGAAAGTTGTAGCGGGCATAGCGGCCATCGGAAGAGAAGTCGCCATAGGCTAGCACTTGGAGCTCGGGATAGCTTTTAGGCCCGAACGCCCACAGGGCTAAACTAAGCAAAGGCGCTCGATACTTTAGGAAGCATTCTCTCGAGGGACCTGAATATTTGCGGTAAAATGAGCGAATGTATTGTGACGTTGTGCTCGCTCCAAATCCTTCATCCTCCGAGGTCCTACCTTCCGACATCTGTTTGGTTGAGTTCAAATGGGGCAAGAAGGTTCTCCGACATGTCATTAATTGAGGCTTCGATGTCAATATCAAAGCCCTCTGTCATCTCCATCTCCGAACCAAGATCTTCGGGCGCTCCCTTCAAGAAAATCTCGTCTTCAGAACAGTCGCTCTCATCAACCATTTGTCGAGAACGGAAATTGTCAATATAGTCAACCCCTAACGACAGAACGTCCAGAAATTTCAGGCTTTGCTTAGCAGCAAGTGGTGTCAAGATAAAATTCTTTGAATAAAATAGGCAGGTCAGTTCAAGACTCTATCGATTTTGAATGGTGAGATTAGAAGCGTGCCATGGAAGGGGGGTTACCACAAGCCTAAGCATTCCAGATTTAACGGACCTGGGCCATACATACTTTTTCTTGGTCAACTTCACACCATAAGTATCGATAGGTATGTGGCAGACCGCACTAGACTCGGATAAGCCACGTCGATGGGAGTATTGCTCGGTGATAGACAAGTTTCCTCGGTGTTGATCTATGATGGAATATTGAACACCAATAGCTCCGCGCGATTTTCCTGTTGATGCAGATAAGAAGACACAGAGTTTCGAGACTCTCGAATGATTCCAGAACTTTCTGACCGTTCTGAAACTGCTGCTCGCATTGTCTTCAGCAAGTACTCGAGAGAAGTCGGGCATGGCCCGACTCAGTTATTGCTCCCATCACGGCCGAAGAATGGAGGCATTCGTTCAAATTTAGAGACCTAAGACCGCTGATATTGAAGATAGATGCGAATTCGTGGACGATTGATCCAAGAGAAATGGCTGAGAGAGACAACCAGGTAAGTAAGCGAAATAACGTTTCCAATCCTGCTGGATTGAGTCGCCGAATGACTTCCGATGAAAAGTTCACTGCCACGTTTCCTGTCGATAAGATTAAGTAAGAGTTTTTCAAGATGTGGTATGTTTACTCATATGGATCCAGCATTCTGGATCCTTCTTCGTTCAGCATCCTCCAGGTTACGCTGAAAGTGCGACTACACGTCCAATTCATCCAGTTGAATTCATTTCTAGCGCTGATGGCGATAATCTCGTATAAATTTGGTATGGCCATGTGGTAAAGATTTCTCGAAACTCACATCGGCTCTTGAGACTCTCCTATTCTCGACCTGGGTCCGTTAGGTTGCACTGATTAAGAGAGGGTTGGAGCTCGGACCCGTTCTGTAATCATCCCTAAGATCTCTGGTTGCGTGGCATTTCGGCGATATTCTGGTTTGGAGAATACGGCAACGGTATCTCTTGAATCACAGTATGCTGTTGCATTCCGTATCTACTCGCTGCTCGTACGTGCAAGATGTTTACATGAGGGCCCTCAGAGTCACTCGCCATCGTTTACGCATGCTACAAGTGATCCAATTCCTACACATATCCGCGACAATCACCAATCCAAACGCAAGCGGAGATCCATTGTAGTAAAATCAACAGTCTTGGATAAGTCATGGACAGCAGCTGGTAAATTCTGTCAAATCAGCCAAAGGTCACTCAAGTATTGTTGTGCCAAGGCGCCGGATATGTTTACGGGTTGGGTGCAGGAACGATAATCCCTCAACATACGGCAAGCTGCATTATTTATTTTCGACCGACCCAGATCTAGATCTCGATTATAAGCCTGCTGAACCGTGGCACAGAAGGCATTAACTCTGTCAGTGATTAGAGACCCGCCATATGTTCAATATCTACCGACATCGAGCCTATGCATGCAGGGAGCCGCGCCGGGAGGTTGACAAATGAAAGATTCTCTGAATTGTCTGTCCCTGTTAAAGCGCGCACGACGTTGTGAATTTCGCTGAGCAGGACTGAAACGCTTTGACTGGCGGGTTATCATGATCGCATAAGGCTGCCTGCGGAGAAGCGGCGCGACCATGTCTCCGTCGAGGCACCTGGCTTATCCTCGGTCAATGAGAAGATAATAATGCCACACAAGAACTGATATGCCCCTCGTCTTCGTACCATGCAGGGTCGTCCAAATATCCCATTGCTCGATTCGTCACTGTGCCTCGGTAGAAAGAGTTTCGAAGGGTAAAACAACCCCGGCTCTACCATATCCCTGGCAACATGCTGTATCTCTTTCTCTTGTACTGGTCACCGAATTCTTTCCTGTATTTACTCTCTTTCTTCTTGGCCCAGACCATCATCTGACCCACGGCTAACACATTGAAGACCATTGTGCTCCAGCTCCAGGTCATCAACCAGACCCCTATCCACGCAATCGTCTCGAACATGTAATTTGGACATGTGACCAGGCCGAACCCAAAGCCCTGTGGAATTCCTCGTTCTGTGCCACCAGTGCTGCGGAGACCACGAAGCGTGAGATGTGTTGACAGATTACCTAGTTCTCCAATGACATAGAGCAGAAGGGCAGGATAAGTTATGAGAGGATTGGAGGGCCTCGCAGTGGGCGCATCTGGTCTGTAGATCCAATAGGCAAGATTGAAGCCAGCAAATATCCAGTAATGGGAACTGTTCTTGACGATGTTGCGTGCCGGCATGGTAGCTAAACTAAAGCGGTGCACAAAGAGTGTCTCGAGCTCGCGTTTCACGAAATGGAGCGTTATCATGATGAGAGAGAGGGTCTGTAGCCGAGATGGCGGTGGGAAAGAGGCACCGACGTTTGGGTTGCTGTAAAGGTAGGGTCGAAGTAGGTAAAGTAAAGGATGAATCAAAAGAGGACCCATATATTCCACGATGAACACAGTGCGCCATGCGATTTGAGGCCCTGAAGTGTCGATTGATATTAGCCATTGCGCGGTGATCAGGGACGATTGTAAAGCTCATACGTACCGAGATCCTTGACGTATACAGTACTTTGCTCTCGGAGTCCTGTTCTGTCAATGGTGACATCTTTCGCATTCGGTATCAGACTGCCATCGCTGCCTTTGGTCACTCTAAGGCGGTGAATGGAAAGGCCAGTTTCGGCGGCGAGTCTTTGGTATAGGTCCGCACAGGAACCACTCAATGCAACATCTGCCTCCGCCGGTAGGTTCCTGACTGGCTCTCCTATAGGACTGATAAGTAAAACGTAGCCTGCTGGTAACGGCTGCCCCAGGAAAACATACCTCGAGGCCTCACCATTAGAGTCACTGGTTTAGAAGCCATGCTCAATGTCAAGCAAGCAGAAATGTGCTTATCAAATCACTACTGGCGTCACTGTCTGAACAGTTGCTGGCTAGACCATAATCAGTGTCACCTTCTGAAGGAATCGTTGTACCAATAATGGTAAGTATGATTTCTTTTGACGCCTCGAACCTAATTATTTGGGGTACGACAGGGCAGTGAAGTTAGCCTTACGCCCGATAACTCATTAACTTGATTCGGACGATTCCGATTGGTGGTGGAAGTTTCGGCCACGTGACAGCCTGACGTTAGTAACATATTGACCGCTCCAAATTGCCTTGCCTCAGTTGCCTGTCGAAAGAATATTTCTTACTCATACCGTTGCATACATTAGCCCGTCGATATTCGCTCGTATCACCTTGGACAACTTCGTACGCGAACTGGATAATAGTAATACGAAGTACACACCACGGGCCAGTACTGTGGTCGCCCTTCACCGTATGCGCCACCACAAGCAGACGGGCGCCGGGACCCTGCTTGCCAAGTGGTCGAATATGTCCTGATTTAGAGTAACCAGAAGAAGTTCTCATAGACTTCTCTCAGGCGCGGGATCGGGATCGGGTCGGGCCTTGAGATGAACTGCTTCCCATAGTCAGCGGTGACAACTGAGTAAAAATGTATAACTTAATGGTTTTAAGTTAGTTACCTTATGGTATTTCGATCCTTAGGAGACTTGTACCATTGGTTTCTCATGTCCACCGTAGTTGATGCCAGAGCAACCTATGGTTGTCGGACCCTGGCGAGCTTCCTGTCATGCCACAGAATGAGCAACCATGGCACTATTCGTCAGGCGAAGGCCGAAGCAGAGGACCTTGCTGATTCCGCTTCTGTCTTCCGCCTTGTTCTGACAATGTACAAAAAATAGGTAGGCGTCGCAGACAATCATAATAGTGGCTGCCTGCTTGTGCCCCGCAATGGTTAGTCCCAGTCAGCCGCAGCAGGTTGCAAATGCCCTCGACCGAGCTATCCTCTCAGCTCTACCTAAGGTAGTACCTATAGTTCAAGCAGATAAAGCGACCATGTCCTCCATTTGTTTTTCTCTCGTCTTCTTTCTCTTCCTTTTCTTCAGCGAATCCCTTAGGAGACTCCCATTTCCTTTACTCCGCAATTGGTTCCAAGCTGCCGCTAATTGTAAGTGAACAATCTTCAAGTCGCTCATCTAGTCGTATGTTCGGAGTGCTCTTTTATGCGAAAATGCACTATCCTCTACTGTTATTCGTATTGGTCTGCGGTCAATTGGTCGTGAGGATTTCTTTGGTGCCAAAAACGTTCAGCCAGCATCAGGCTCTGTGGCTTTTCCTTTGTGATGAGGTTGTGCAGCAGGACTAGTTATCGCCCGATGTTTTGGCATTACTTGCAATCTTCGCTCAGACAACTTCTACATACTCGCTACGCATGTGTCTGCTACACGATCAACTTCGTTACCGGTCTCCAATACAGTCTCAGCATCTTCCTTTATTGTGCAAGATCCTATACTGGTGGTCGTCAATCCAGTAGTAACACTGACAGCATACGCACTAGGATTGCTTCCTTGTAATCTATCGAAGACCTATATATTAAACGAGATCAGCATGTCTGGTCCGGTGAATGGATCTGCTCTGGAGCGGATCGAGGACGCTGTCAGTGGAGTCAGGGAATTGATGCACGCCGCCCTGAGACCATTGCCCGTTCAGACCGGAGATGGCTCCTATATTGAACAGCCCGAGTCGACCCACGTGTTCAAGGATCTACACGATATGGGTTTCGACGGGGTACAAACTCTGATAGAAACCGTCAAGACCGACGTTTCGGGCAAGTTGGCCGATGATAAGAAGTACCTAATGGAAAAAGTTATCAAAGTAAACGCCCTCGTGAACGTGTCTCCCTTGTAGGTGTACGAGTTCTGAATCTCCGAATCTACAGGTAGCCAGCGGATTGCAACCTACCTCCAAGCTCGGTGGTGACCTGAGCAATGCGTTTATCAACAAGCTTTGGAAAGATCTACTGCATCCACCTCTTTCGTAGGTGTCTCTTCCGGCAAGAAACAGGACGTGGTATGACTGACGATCTTCAGATATCTTGGCGAGGAATACCGTTATAGACAGGCTGATGGTTCTCACAACGTGAGCAAACCGTTCCAGTCGACCATTCAGTGAAGTGGAGTGGGCTGATCTATGATAGAATATCATGTGGCCTCGGCTTGGAGCTGCAAACACACCGTATGCTAGGACTGTTCGCCCGCGAACAGTGCAGCCCGCAAGTCTCCCAGAACCCGAGGTCCTGTTTGACAGCGTCATGGTCAGAAAGAAATTCGAAGAGCACCCAAACAAGATCTCCAGCGTGCTGTTTTACTTGGCATCTATCATAATCCACGGTATGCTGGACCATCCAAGTAGTGGAGTTACTTGAAGCCTGACCGCTCGCTTGTATCAGATCTTTTCCGTACAGATCACAACGATTACAACAACTCCATGACCTCTTCATATCTAGATCTTTCTCCGCTCTATGGCAGCAATCAAGAGGAGCAAGACCAGATGCGTACCCACAAAGACGGAAAGATAAAGCCTGACTGTTTCTCTGAGAAGCGATTGCTAGGCTTTCCACCGGGCGTGGGGGTTTTACTCATCATGTACGGTCGATTTCATAATCACGTAGTCGACGAGCTTGCACGGATCAACGAGTCAGGACGCTTCAAGAAGCCAAGAGACGGTCTTCCGGAGGAAGAGGCCAAAGTCGCGTCCGCCAAGTACGACAACGACCTCTTCCAGACAGGTCGACTAATCACCTGTGGTTTGTACATCAATTGCATCTTGAAGGACTATGTCAGGACAATTCTCAACCTGAATCGCACACATAGTACCTGGGACCTGGATCCGCGGGAACAGATTGGCAAGTCAATCTTCGCCGAGGGTGCCGCCGAAGGTGTCGGAAATCAAGTCTCTGCAGAATTCAATCTGGTATATCGGTGGCATGCGGCAGTATCTGAACGTGATGACAAATGGACACAGCAAGCATACGGAGAGATGTTCCCGGGCAAAGAACCAAGCGAAGTAAGTTTGGCGGAATTCATGCAAGGCCTGAGGAAGTGGGAGAAAGGAATACCCATAGATCCGCAGCAGCGCGACTTCGCCAAGCTCAAGCGCCAGAATGGCGTGTTCAAGGACGATGACCTAGTCAACATCTTGTCTGAAAGCGTGGACGATGTAGCTGGGGCGTTCGGAGCGAACAAGGTACCGGCAGTGCTGCGTGCTGTCGAAATCCTGGGCATTCGACAGGCTCGATCATGGAATTTGGCAACGCTTAATGAGTTCCGGAGTCATTTCCATCTGAAAAAGCACGAAACATTCGAGGATATCAACTCAGACCCCTATGTTGCAGACCAGCTGAGGCACTTGTACGATAAGCCCGACTTTGTGGAGCTGTACCCTGGCTTGGTTGTCGAAGAGGCTAAAAGGCCCGAAACTCCGGGCAGTGGTCTTTGCCCTTCGTTCACCGTTTCACGCGCCATTTTGGCCGACGCTGTGGCCTTGGTGCGAGGCGACCGCTTCTACACGATTGATTACACCTCAAAGAACCTCACCAACTGGGGTTTTCACGCGGCTCACTACGACGAGAATGTCGACCAGGGACACGTCTTCTACAAGCTCTTCCTACGAGCCTTTCCGCACCATTTCAAACCAAATTCGATTTATGCTCACTTCCCACTTGTGATTCCGTCCGAGAATAAGAAAATCCTCACAGAGCTGGGAATCGCAGAGCATTACAATTGGGATAAACCTGGTCCCATTCCGCACCCAACATTTATCACCTCCTATGCCGCGGCGAAATCCATACTAGAGGATCAAACAAATTTCAAGGTTACCTGGGGCGAAGCAATTAAATTCCTTATGCGACATGACGATCAACCATATGGGAAAGATTTCATGCTCTCAGGGGACGGAGAGGCTAATGCAAGCTCCCGCGAGATGGTGGGAAAGGCGTTATACGGGGATAGATGGCATCAACAGGTGAAGGAGTTCTACGAGAATATTACACTCCAATTGCTTCGGGACAAGTCATACAAGATTGCAGGGGTCAATCAAGTCGATATTGTTCGTGATGTGGGCAATCTTGCGCAAGTTCACTTCTGTTCAAGTGTCTTCCACTTCCCGCTGAAGACTAAAAAAAACCCCTTGGGCATCTTCACCGAGTCCCAACTCTATGGGATCATGGCTGTCGTCTTTACATGTATCTTCTTCGACGCTGAACCAGCCAGCAGCTTCCCGCTACGACAAGCTGCTCGAAAGCTAACACAAAAGCTGGGCGCGTCGACAATGGCCACTGTTCAGAGGATTAACACACCCGGAATTGGGATCATTAGCAATCTCATCGAGCGATTGCATAGTCATACTGTCCTGACCGAATATGGCGTGCACATGATACAGAGACTCCTCGACAGCGGCCTTGACGCGAAAGAAATCGTGTGGACGCACATCCTGCCTACTGCTGGCGGGATGGTGGCCAATCAGGCTCAGCTCTTTGCACAGACATTGGACTATTACCTTTCGGAGGAAGGATCTGTGCATCTACCCAAAATTAACGAGCTTGCAAAGCTAGATACACCTGAAGCCGATGACAAGATACTCCATTAGTATGATTAACCCGCCCCTGACTGGGATTGTGCGACCGATACTGACTGGATCTATAGTTTCATGGAGGGCTCCAGATTGAGAGCTACAGTCGGCCTTTACCGTGACGCAGCTATCTCGACGACGATTAATGATGGTGGTAAAGAAGTTCACGTTGAAGCAGGCCAACGCTTGATGGTCGACTTAGTAAGTGATCTAACTCTGCGGCCCGTCGGGACATGCAGTTGACGTGCTAGGTGACCGCATCCATGGACCCTGAGGTCTTCCCGGAACCGGAGAAGGTTAAGTTGGATCGGCCTATGGAATCATACATTCACTACGGCATGGGTCCTCATATCTGCCTAGGCTACGGAGTGAGTAAAGTAGCCATGACGGCTATGCTGAAAACGGTGGGGAGACTTAATGGCTTACGACGCACTCCTGGGGTCCAGGGCCAGATCAAAAAGATTCCAGGCCATGGAGGTTTCACAAAGTACATGACGGCAGATCAGGCAAGCTACTTCCCATTCCCCACGACAATGAAGGTGCAGTGGGATGGGGAACTGCCAGCAGCAAACTAGTCGGAGGACTGGGCACTGTATAATTGCCGTATGGCATTGGGTTGCGTGTTCTGTTGTCCACTGCGAGCTTTTGAATGTACAAGTTGGTTAGCTAGCGAGCGTTGACTGCCATGACTTTCTTTTATCCTGTGCCTAACGCTTTCCTGAGATATTGCTTTCGACGATGTTAACCGGTAGTCTCAGAGTGATATACCTTCCCTCGTTGGTACAAGATTATAATGACATTCATGTTAATTTGATGTCAGCACCTATCAGCGCGCATGATGTTTGCACTCGAAAGTATCATCACATGATCCCGCCTTACTCGGGAATGATAAGGTACCTTACCTTACGGTATCCCCTTTGGTCTGAGTCAGCAAAGTTGTGCAGATGGCAGTTCGTATCGAGATGCATGTACACACTTAGGCGTATTGCCTTACCGTATCCAACGAATCCTCACATGGAGCTCTGCAGCACATTTGAAGGAGATGTAACTTTTGTACATCACCACAGTCACTAACACCATTCATCAAATCTACGTCACAGCTGTCCCTTAACACCGGCTTCTGTCAACACTGGAAAAAGAAGACAAAACTAGGACCTGCACCAATCCTTTTTGTCTTGACTCTTCCAGCTCCGAGCAGTTGCCTTCTCTCACCACCTACGCAGCTTTGACCCATCAACACAAAACCAGGTTGCTCTACTGACACATATCTGTCTTTCCCTGTCTTTAGCTCATCACGTCACATATCAGAAGTAACGCATTGCCAAAGGTAAGTCCCCTTGGGTGAGTTATACCGACATACAGCCGCGTGAACCTCATCAGAGACCAATCTCTCCACAAAGCCTCATACCTCGCCACTTATCAACTCAACTCCATTTACTATTCTGGAGTAGCACGAGACTGTCAAGTCATTCATTCTGTCGTTGTGTGCGGTAGCGGAGGTGGGGTTTCACATGTGCGGGCTTTGTACATTCGAGCTTCGCTATGGGGAGAATCAAGAAGGCAGCCGGCCTTAAGCAAGAAGCAACGGTGGTGAGCAAGGCCTATTTCCGGCTCTTGACGTGATGGGTTTGATAACAAATGTGATTCCGCAGTCTCCGGCGCTCTCGAATTTCGTCACTACGTCGACCAAGACCCCTTTATCTCAACTACCCTCCCAGATACGATCTTTCCCTCGCGCATGGCCATTTCCACGAGGTGATCTCTATCACTGGATACCCCTTCTCAATCGGTTTGACACAGTCCTGGAGAAATTCAACCAAGAGTATGGCTTGCATACAGGGCCTCAGACGCAACCGTTTGAGCGGCGTCTGCTGATAAGAGGCATCGCAGATGACGAGAAGATTTCCGAGATTGGTGATTCCGAGCTTGACGCTCTAGGATATGGACCGGATGGAGACAGGGAGCTGGTCGAGGTTATATTAGATTTCTCGAGGCTGCTGATGGAAAACTGTGGGAACAGAAGCTTGTACAGCAGCAGTGAGCGACTGAATGACCTGCTCAATACTACGTCGACTTCACTACTGTCGTGTACACTTCGTCTAGCGACCCGACTTGCACAGCGCTACCATGCTTCCCGCCAGCGAGGGACCGGTGGGATGCAGCACGTCAACAATGCTCTTCTTGCAAGCCTTTATAACATCAATCTGGACAAAGTACAGAAGCTCGCTCTCCCATTCGTGAAGTCAAATCCACCCACTCCTCTCAGCGCAACATCCACACTCAGCACATCTCTCGGTGTCAAGGGCAAGGATAGAGCGCCACCTACCACTACCCGCCGACGAGGCTCTGTTGCACCTACCCTAGCTGGTGACATGATTTCCATGGCCAAAGAGCCTGTAGCAACCAATGGCCCATCACACGATATTACTGGAGTTGAAGGCGGGCCATCGGCATCAGAGACAGCGTGGCAAACCATGGGAAGCGTCTGGCTGACGTACTACGTGACTCAAACAAACTCCGGTGACGACTCCGCAAGGCAAGAGACGCAAGGAGCTGGAACGGGGCCTATGACTTCAGCTCCCACCACGCCGACACCGGTCCGAAGAGGTTCAGGATTTGGTTCGCACCAAACACAGCGGCCAAGTCGACTGTCCAATTCTGAAGAGAGCGGTATGTCAACAGTGCCGGTCATCACTAAACCCGAAGAGCCCTGTACGGCTGGTAGCAAGGCCCTTGAAATTCCTTACAGCAAGATATCTTCGATGCCACTGCACGAAATAATGAAGACCTATCTTCCGGAACTCCCTCAGGACTATCACTATGACTTGTTAAGTAGAGTCAGGATCGCCTACGCTGTCAGCAAGTCTACCGAGGAGCGGCGGCAAATGCTTGCAATTCGGATACTAGCAATTACCAATCTGGCACATATCTACCCAGAGACGATTTTCCAGCAAAAGGTACTACAACAAGATTCGGATGAGCCACGGCGATTACAGCTTACTTATCAACTTGCTGAGCTCGTTCATCCTCCAGGAAATGGGGATTCTGGCATACCTAGACCACTTCAAACGATTGCTTTGGGTGCTTTGGAGGCTCTAGCCAAGCAGAAGAGCAAGGCGCCAGACGTTTGCGCTGCTCTAAGCGTTAATGTCAACCATGGCATACTTCTCTATGTGACTAGGAAAGCCGTTGCTGAGATGGCAGTTGAATTGCCCGAGACTGAAGATCTGGAAGGAGACGAGTGGAGGGAAGCGTTATTCTCCTTACTCAGTACTCTTCCAACGTCAACCCCCCGAGCAGGCGAGTCGATGGTAGCTGCGGGCCTGATCCAGGTACTTGTCGATGTTCTTACCTTACGGACTAACAAGGCCGAACGTAATCATACCAAAGTTATCAATCTCTTCGATAGTCTTGTTTACCAAGTACGCGATGCCTTCCAGGTATTAGCGACTGCCAAAGGCCTCGACATCATCGCCGATTTGACTGCCTATGAAGTAGAATCAGCACTAAGTCGCGCAATAAACGGCGAGGGTATGCCTTCAGAGTATCGAACCCAATTTATTGACTACCAAATTCCATACTTTCAGCAGCAGACACTTCGCTGGTTGTTCAAGTTCGTCTACCATATGATGCAGCATGGTGGTGCTAATTTTGATCGGCTCCTGCGAAACCTCATTGATTCGCCACAGCTCTTGAGCGCTCTGCGGGTGGTTCTCGGTAATGCGAAGGTCTTTGGCTCGAACGTCTGGAGTGGTGCCGTCAACATCTTAAGTAGCTTCATACACAATGAGCCCACGAGCTACGCTGTTATCGCTGAAGCTGGCTTGAGTCAAGGTCTCCTAGAAGCTGTTACGATGAGAACAATCAATGTACCAGAGAAACCGGCGGAGGATATGGAGGCGAGCCAGCCTGATGGAATCACGCAGAGTAGTCCGGAGATCGAAGACAAGAAACCTCTCGAGCGTGGTGTTGGTGACGAACTAATGGAAAGGTACAGTCGCTCAATCACAGATGAACATATTAAGCGAAGATTCAAGGGCTTGAGGCCCAGATCATGGCCACTGGCACAAGGAATTCTCCCTGCCACAGATGCCATTGCCACAATACCAACTGCTTTCGGTGCTATTTGTCTGAACTCGGCCGGAATGGAAATGTTCCAAGCTTCTGATGCCCTCTATAGCTTCTTTGAAGTCTTCGAGAGCCCAGAACATGTGAAATGCATGGCCTCGGAAGGGGACCTTCCAGCGGTCCTAGGCAGGACTTTCGACGAGCTAATCAGACATCATCCCGCTTTGAAGACTCCTGTCCTTAGCTCGATTATGGTCATGGTCGCTCGAGTGGGTATTCTGTGCAGTTCCCGAGCGAGAGAACAAGGTGTCGGAGCGAAGATATGGCTTGAGGGTGAGGACGGCCAGATTCTCGTCGCTGGCGGGAACGAAGCTCTCGTTAGCCAGCCGGACAGTCTTCCTGCTCAGCAGGGGACTGTCACAGCAAATAGAGATGCCGGCCATGCTGATGACGATGACATGGAAATGGACCTCCCTACGAGAGCGAGTTCATCCAGCTCTGCGGCGCCTGTAAAGCAATCGTTCACACCCCATGAAATCCTTGATGAGGAGTCAGAGAAGGATAGACCAAGTGTCTCCACCTATGTTATGGTTGCGGTCAGATTCCTCGCTGGATTTTTCGAATATCCACCCCATTGTTCTGCTTTTGTCGAGGCTGGCGGCGTGCAAAGTGTTCTTGACTTTGCCACTTTGGCTAGCCTTCCCTATGATTTTAACAATCAGACGGCTAGCCAGGAGCTGGCAAGGGTCGTCCACATGATGGTGGAGCAGAAACCTCACCTTGTACTACCTCCTCTCGTTCGACGAACCCAGATTGTCGCCGACCGCCTTGAGCCATTAACTTCCCTCCAGGACGGATCCGCTATTTTTGCGGCACTCACAGAACGCGGTAACCCTGATATACCCCGTTCTCGCAACGAAGTACGCGAGTTAGTTCAAGCAAACGGGACGCTTTTTGTAAAAGCGCTGGTTGCTGTGCATACTCTCTGCAACATTCTCTTTGAAACATTTTCACAACCTGTCTTCAACCACCGCTCGAGTCAGACACCGTTCAGCCAAGTTAACCTAGCTGATATGTATGCTGCCCTGGTCAAAAGCCTTGGTCGCTTACATTGCGCTTGCGTCTGGGAGGAGATCGTCCTACAGAAGAGCATTCCAGATGCCTGGAGAGATGCAACGAGAATTAAAGGCTATGGTCTTGGCAGTCAGGAAGCCGACGAAGTACTCGGTCTGCTGAACCAAGCTCATACCGACCAGGAGCCTACAGAGTCGGCTCCTGAGCGTGCCGAAACTGATATCCCGAGTGAAGGCACCTCCACTCAATCGCGCCGACACGAAACAGCAGGCACTCAATCTACAGATATTAGCGCAGCGCTTACCCGAGATGGGAAGACAGCTCAATTCAAGAACGTCCAGACCTTGCGCTATCTTCTGAGTCAGGTCCCATCCTCCATCACTCCATTCTTCCAGGGTCTTGGGAAAGTACTTATCGCCAAACGAAGTTGATTGAGCGTTGCTTCGCCCCTTTCTCTCTTGTGTACCATGTCTGCGCGCTTGCTT
>QQTW01000509.1_pt1 | contig 24241 bp, 19 predicted proteins | sample 1904831 | NCBI WGS metagenome assembly QQTW01 (sample SAMN09435610, study PRJNA476489) | Subsurface metagenome, whole genome shotgun sequencing project. | reverse complement strand
ACAAGAGTGCTCTTGCAAAGACTCCAAGTGGAGTCAATACCTTCTTAACGTCGCTGAATGCAAGCAATCGTGGACAATTACAACCACAAATAGATGAGCTACTCGCTCAAAAAAGAAGGCTTGTTCCAGACGCCTCCGTACTTCAGCCATGGGACGTGGCCTTGTATCAAAATGCTCTGAAGGCTGAATTGGGACGAAACGCCAGGTCCAGTCACAGTCTAGACGGATTGAATGCCTTCTTCTCCATCGGTACTGTCATCTCCGGTCTATCTCGTCTCCTCCAGCGCCTCTATGGCATCCGGTTCGTACCTCAGCCTACAGCGCCTGGGGAGGTATGGAATCCTGGGGTTCGCCGTTTAGACGTGATATCTGAGACAGAAGGACACATCGCCGTCATTTACTGCGACTTGTTCGCCCGGATGGGCAAGCAGCCTAATCCGGCACATTTCACCCTCCGCTGCTCCCGAGAGATCACAGCCGAAGAGATAGAAGCAGCGCAACTCGGTGACAGAATCAACGACGGCATGCCAACCGGCATTACAGTTTCTTCCATCACCGGTGAGAGAGCGCTCCACCAGCTGCCAGTCATCGCCCTAATTTGTGACTTCGACGAGCCCTCCCCAGGTTCGCACACGCCAACCCTCCTCTCCCACCACAGCGTCACAACCCTCTTCCACGAAATGGGCCACGCAGTGCACTCCATCCTCGGTCGAACCTCGCTCCAGACGATCGCCGGGACCCGCTGTGCCGCCGACTTCGCCGAACTGCCCTCGATCCTGATGGAGTACTTCGCACTCGACCCGTCCGTCCTTCAACTCTACGCCCGACACTGGGACACCAACAAACCCATCTCCGGCCAGCAGGCCACCGCGCTGCAACAGCAACACAGAAAGCAGACCGAGAAGGAAGCCCTCTGGCACAACGAGACGCAGATCCTCATGTCACTCCTAGATCAAAGCTTGCATTCCGAACTCGCGGTCGAAGCTGTCGAGCGTGGTGGCGGCCACTTCGACTCCACGGAGGTATACCACGGCATCTGGAACACACACGGCTCACTGCCCGAGCCGCGGGATACGTCGTGGCATGGCTTCTTTGGCCATCTCTACGGATACGGCGGGACGTACTATTCGTACCTTTTCGATAGGGCGATTGCACGTCAGGTCTGGCGTGCCGTGTTCAGAGACGGGCTTGACGGTGGGGCGTTGGATAGGGCGGCGGGCGAGAAGCTGAGGAGGCACGTTTTGCAGTACGGGGGTGGCAGGGATCCGTGGCGCTGTCTGGAGGATCTGATGGGTGGTGGGAAGGGGGTTTTGGCGGAGGGAGGGGACAAGGCCATGTTGGAGGTTGGGCAGTGGGGCGTTGGGGCGGGTGCGAACGGTGGATTGTAAGAACATTTTAAGGAAGTGGTCGGACTAGATAGATATCTGTCATGAGTGCACGGGGCACGTGCAGCACGCGTGAAAGATACTACAATGAAGCCATCGCATCATCCTATTCATTTCTTGGCTGCTTTCTCCTGCTGCTCTCTCATAGCAGCCCTGGCGCTGCGGCTTCCACCCAGTTTGGGTCCTCGCTGTACTTGCTCACCGGGTTTGAGAGTCGGCGGTTTGGGTTGACCTGCCGTGCGGTTGCGCTGTCTTGCTTGCATTGCGTCCATGAAATCCTGCTTGAACTGCTCGGCTACGCGATCGTCCGCGTTGAGATTGTCTTCCTGAGGGTCTGGCTCCGGCTCGTCGTATATTTCCACTTTGACTGTGCGTTAGTTATATGCGTAGTATGAAGGGGGGTGGTGCAGTGGGGAGCCGCTTACGTCTACTCTCGTGCAGAACTTGCTCTACCAGCTGGTCTCGCTTGACGTCGTCGCTGTTCCTCCGCTTCGGACCGCGCCTGGGCTTACCGTTGCGTCCGAGTCTGGGCTTCTTCACCACGACGGGCTCTTCCGGTGGGACTTCTTCTCCTCGAGCTCTGCGCATGGCTAACTCTGTTCGCTGTTGATTGCGGAGCGAGGCATCGCTTCCCAGATCAATCTCGTGTATCTTTCCAAGCGCAGCGGGCTGGCGCTGTAAGGTGCGCTTGTCCGACCGACCTTTATCTTCCTCGTCTCTGCCGTGATTTTCAGGGTTGATTTTTGGTGACTCAGGCAAGGCCTGACCAAGACGACGTTTAGCCATCTCGGACTCTATATAGGCGACCCTTAAATTGTTAGTCTCTGTCACTTTCTACTTCCACACTACCGTAACGAGTGGAAAGACGAACATATGCTTGTCGACGTCAACGATCTGTCCAGAATGTGTGACGAAGCGGTCAGATATGGCCTTTAATCTCTCCTCATCGTCGCCGTCCGTTGCGAGGTCGGTAGCTGAAGGAGGTGGCTCGGAGCTCCTAGTCCTTGTATTGGAGAACTCGATCCCAGTCTTCCGACTCTTGTTCTTGCGGAGACGAACGAGGTCAGAGATATGGACAGCGGCAGTCGAGGCACTGGATTCTGGAGAAGCAGTATCGACCGGTTGTGGTTTGGACTCCTGACCGTCAGAAATACGTCTATCTCTTGTAAATTTCCTCCTCTTTGCCGGTCTGAAAGTTGCAGCCATGGCGGTATCAGCTTCTGCGTCCATGGTGTGTAGCCGCAAACTTTGGCGACAGAGATTCTAAGTGTTGCAAAATATGTAATGGGATAGAAGCTACTCCGCAAAGCGGGCGGCGATTCAAGTTAGGACCGTGTATTTATACTCATACGATACGTAGCTCTGTACTGTCACCGTAAGCTTGGCAGATCGGGCGTAAGGCTGAACGTCAAGCTGCTGTTCCTGAAGATCTCACAGCACTTAATTACCACGATCATCAACACGATGGAAACAAATCCGAGGACGACTTGCGCATGCAGAATCTGAATTGGGCAACGCTTTTTTTCTCTTCGCCCCCACCAGCAAGTGCGATTCCGACATCATGGCTGCGCTGACACCCCAGAATGAGCCAAAAGTGGCAGAGTATGCTGGAGGTATGCTATTCGCAGTATGCGTGTTCCCTGTAGCAGAAATGCTATCTCGCCAACACCGCTCTGTCTGCACAAGCCTTCATGACGTCCATACTCCGCTCGAGCTAGCCTTAACTAATCAAATTGCATGATGTAGATGAAGTATCCGCCCTTGTTCTCGACCCTGGCTACTCAAGTGTACGCGCCGGCTTCGCTGGCGAAGACAGCCCGAAATCGATAATACCTACTTATTATGGCGATGTAGGAGACCCTGCAAAGCCGAGATTATTTGGTGATCATGTCATTGATCGTCCACGAGAGAATATGGCCATCAAAAACCCACTGAACAAGGACGGATTGGTGGAGGATTGGGACGCTGCGGAAGCACTCTGGCAACACTCATTTGCTGCGAAGTTGACAGGGCTAAGACCGAACAAGGCCTTGCAGGAATGGCTGAACAATCCAGAAAATGTGCCGAATCTGCAACAAGCTATGCGCGAGGCGGAGGATGTAGAAAAGCCATTAGAGGACCATCCCCTGTTCATGACAGAACCCAATTGGAATACCGCAAAGGCTCGTGAGAAGTGTGCCGAGATCGCAATCGAATCATGGGGTGCGCCGGCATTCTACATTGGACGTCAAGGGGTTATGGCAGCTTTCGCCTCGGGAAAAGCTACCGCTCTGATCGTGGACATTGGTGCCTCAAATACCTCAATCACCCCTGTCCACGATGGCATAATCCTCAAGAAGAGTATCCAACGCTCTCACCTAGGCGGAAATTTCATTTCGTCCCAGATTCGCAACATGCTTGCCTCCAACCAGCCTCAACCGATCACCATCACTCCCCACTACCTCATCAAATCCAAGAGCCCCGTCGACGCCGGCCAACCCCACAACGCTGTCCTCCGCCACTTTCCCTCCGGCTTCACACCCCCTCAACCCTCCTTCCGCCGCTACCAAGAGGAGCGTACCCTGCTCGAGTTTAAGGAACTAGTAGTTCAAGTCTGGCCCGGTCCGACCCCTCTCCTCTCCTCCACCAACGGCGTCACCCAAGAAGAAATCGCCCGGGGCTACCCAGGCAAAACCTTCGAATTCCCGGATGGTTACAACCAGCTCTTCACCTCAGACCGCTACAAAGTAGCCGAATCGATCTTTGACCACCGCGCCTACATCGCCCCACCACCTACCCTCTCGCACCCAGACATACCCTTCACCTCATCTCCACCCACCGCCGAACAAACCCTCACCCACATGGTCCGCACCTCGCTCTCACATGTCGACGTCGACATCCGGCCCCTCATGCTCGCCAATGTTGTCGTTACCGGCGGCTCTAGCCTGATCCCCGGTTTCACAGACCGCCTAAACAACGAGCTGCAGCGCATGTTCCCCAGCACGAGGGTGAGGTTGCATGCGGCGGGCAACGTCCCGGAGAGGAAATTTGCCAGTTGGATCGGGGGCAGCATTATGGCGAGTTTGGGCACCTTTCATCAGATGTGGATTAGTAGGAAGGAATTTGAGGAACATGGCAGTGGGATTGTGGAGAAGAGGTGTAAATGAGGTATGGTCACTCACTTCTCAAGGAGGCGGGAGGTGGGAAGCGGGAGGTGAAAGGGCGGCATGGGCTACTCTTTGCCGGGAAAAAGAATGTGCAAGAAGAAGGTGGGAATAGAGAACAGGGCCCAAATCTGTGCTCCCTCTGCTTCGCCGAAAAGCGCTCCCACTTAACGAGAATTGCATGCTCGTCCTTCCACCAGCGAAAGGAACAAAGAAATGATGTTCGACTCCGGTGAAACAACCATTCAATTATTGGAGACGAATTGTGTACCTCCCTTCGCCGCGCCCTGGTCGGTCGGTCGGTCGGTCGGTCGGTCGGTCCGTATGACTAATATGCGACACTTCATAGCAGCAAGAAAACAAAATAATTTGAAAAAATGGAATTGAAAAATGAAAAAGAATATTTGTGCCCTCTCTCAGAGTTATCATTAGATGAAACTCCCCTCCGGCCCAGTCCGTTGCTCGAGGCTTCCAAAAAATAAACCCCCGAAAGGGGAAACCCAGCCCGCTACATACTAATCGACATCCCGGTGTGGTGAAACGCCCTGTGTGGTGAAATAAATACCAGGTACTTCGACTTCTACGACGTCCTACATACTGCATATTGCCTTGATCGACAGTCTATAGTCACTCCAATGTTCAGTAGCTTCTGTTATATAGTGATTGCCAGTCTTGTTCATAAATACCACAATTTGGGATTTGAACGTCCAGACTTCCATAACGTCCTATGAACATGCCAAAACAGATTCAGTGCCTTATAGACGTTGAAACCTGCCCTTGTATCATGTGAAGAAGATAGAGATATTACAATCGGGCATATATATCTACAGAGCCATTATATCACCTGTACCCACAGCAATGCATGATCGATGTTGATATCTTGAGCCGCAGAGTACCCCTGTCCAGTACTTCCACCCATATCGACAAACAGCCGGTGACCAAACCGGGTAATTACAGATTCATACATACTGTAAGGCTGCGGTAACATTGAAGCACATAGCACAGCCACAGCAATTCTCGCCCGCCACAACCACCAGCCTTGGCACCTCCTGCCGTCTTAATCAACTGATCAGTGAGAAGCATTTCACACGTGATCTCTGTTGCTCGCCGTTATTGATGTATATGAAGGCTGTGCCTACTGAAGTTCGAGAGGTTCATTATAAATCAATGTCATCGATATTGCTTGTGGTGTTTCAACTCATGATAGAACTTATTATCGCTGTGGATTAAATTGACGACATTTTGTCACGTAGTAACTGTAGCACCTCGTTATGGCTATAACGTTTCGCGGCTTGTAAAGCATTGCTATACGGTCCTCCTTGAGCATTGACATCCACCCCTCTCTCGATCAATATCTGCACAATCTTCTCATGGCCACCCGCTGATGCCGCCTGGAGAGCATTATCATATCCTCCTCTTTGAGCATTGACATCCGCCCCTCTCGATCAATATTTGCACAATCTTCTCGTGGCCATTCGTTGATGCCGCGTGAAGAGCATTATCATACGGTCCTTCTTGAGCATTGATATCCGCCCCTCTCTCGATCAATATCTGCACAATCTTCTCGTGGCCACCCGCTGATGCCGCGTGAAAAGCATTACCATACGGTCCTCCTTGAGCATTGACATCCGCCCCTCTCTCGATCAATATCTGCACAATCTTCTCGTGACCACCCACTGATGCCGCGTAAAGAGCATTGCCATACGGTCCTCCTTGAGCATTAACATCCGCCCCTCTCTCGATCAATATCTGCACAATCTTCTCATAGCCACCCGCTGATGCCGCGTGGAGAGCATTACCATACGGTCCTCCTTGAGCATTGACATCCGCCCCTCTCTCGATCAATATCTGCACAATCTTCTCATGGCCACCCGCTGATGCCGCCTGGAGAGCATTGCCATACAGTCCTCCTTGAGCATTGACATCCACCCCTCTCTCGATCAATATCTGCACAATCTTCTCGTGGCCACCCGCTGATGCCGCCTGAAGAGCATTATCATACCCTCTTCTTTGAGCATTGACATCCGCCCCTCTCTCGATCAATATCTGCACAATCTTCTCATGACCACCCGTAGATGCCGCCTGAAGAGCATTGCTATACGGTCCTTCTTGAGCATTATCATACCCTCCTTTTTGAGCATTGACATCCGCCCCTCTCTCGATCAATATCTGCACAATCTTCTCGTGGCCATCCGTTGATGCCGCGTGAAGAGCATTACCATACGGTCCTCCTTGAGCATTGACATCCGCCCCTCTCTCGATCAATATCTGCACAATCTTCTCGTGGCCACCCACTGATGCCGCGTAAAGAGCATTGCCATACCGTCCTCCTTGAGTATTGACATCCGCTCCCCAGTCGAGGAGTAACTGTACCACCTGTACGTAGCCAAACTGGCTAGCCCATGTTAACCCCGTACGCCCAGTCTCGTCCGATTCATTAATATCGTAATGCTGATTCGATTGTAGTATTCTTTCCAATATCACTTCATGTCCGAAAAACGCCGCTAGCCGAATCGAATTCATCTGTGGCTGGTCCTCATCTGGATAGATTGCCTTCCAAGAAATTGGGAACCATAGGCTGTATAGAGTATTGGTGGTGTCATAAAGTCGGAATATATCAGAAATAATGGAGTCCTTTACTAGTATGTTGACATCTCGAAGATGAGACGGCCAATATTCTGCTGAATAGACCAGAAGACTTTGTACATGGCCGTCTTTCTCCAACAGGTCATCAATTCTCTGATATTTTTGGAATTGTTGGATGAGGGACGTTGCTGTAGGCCAAACATCCTCTAAGCATAAGAATTCCACGCATATTCGAGTCATCTCTTCCTCCATTCCTCGCGGATCAAGACAATGCTGCCACCCAGATAGAGAAGTATTAGAGTCACTATCGCAGATCAAAAACTCCTTGGCGGTCTGATGAATGAGATATATTCGTGCGTGATTAATAAAGACGAAGAGACCGCACCAATGACGAATATTGTTCTCGAGGCGGCCAGGATCAAGTTGAGCCTCGTGTAGAGATTTCGGGTTTGTTGCCGTGGCTATTCCAAGAGCTATAGCCATCTCTTGAATGGTCAGTGGGCGGCGTGCCCCGACCACAATCTGGAGGATTTTCTTCACGTTGCCTCTCTGCTTCTCAGAAACTCGGCTCAAAATCTTCTCGTATGCGTCTTCCACACTTGACGGCAGTGACTCAATTGATGTCTCTTCGGGCCGCAGACTGTTCTGGTACGTCTCATATATACCTTGAATCGCGAGGTGAAGCCACAAATATGTACGATGCTCCATCTCCAGTAGTTTGGTTTCCAGCTCACTCTTCGCTTGGCGCTCTAATTTCAAGTCCGTCGCGAGCTTGGCTATTCGCATTCGGATGACCAAGTCAATCTCTTGGCGGATTTGGTCATTCTTCTCTTCACCCTGTAGTCGAATAGTGGGTAGGTCGTTGACAGTCCTCTGAAACTCCGCTTGGATATGATCATATGGTCGACTGGTCACGAGAAATTTTAGGCGGCCTCGTCGTGTTGTGGATGAAGATGACATCTGGGTGTAAAAATGGGCCAACATACCGATCAGCCAGCGTCGGTCCGCGTCTCGACATTCGTCCAAAGCATCGAGCACACACGTCACATCGTGGGACTCGTCGGCGCTGGCCGCGGCGGTCAATGTCCGCCATAGCTTCGGCACTTCCTTCACGAGCTTCTCATGGTCCTCCTCCCATGCCGGAATGGCATGTGGAATCAACCACGGCTGTTGAGAGAATAACTGGTGGAGGAGCGCGCAAAGTGCCGTCGATACGTGATCCTGCTCCTCGTTGTCCTTGAAAAAGAAGTAGCACACCGTATGCTGATCCGTATTCTGAAGTTCATAGTCCACAAGCGATTTGGCGAGGACCGATTTGCCGCACCCCGGATCCGCCGAGATCCAGAGGAGGTCATCACGGGTCTTGCTGAGCCACTGCCGGTATTGAGGGTGAGATAATACCCATTGACACGTACCGTCCACTCGATCAGGATTGATGTTCTTGAATTGTTCGTATGTGCTTGTTTTGAATACTCGATGGCATTGGCGATGTTGATCATTCTGATACCGCTGATCTTGTTTCTCGTTCTCTCGTTTGACCTCCACGAGGTGCTCTTTCATCAAGCCGGATTGCTGGTCTAGATGCTGGCCGAGAGAAGCTATAGAGAGCATTTCGAATATCAGTAATGCCTCAGAGAGGCCTAATCAATATTGACTACCTGATCAGTCCTACTTACCCACGATGTCCTGGATCGGCTTTTCCAGCCGAGTCCGCTCCGGTGATATATACCCGAGAAATTCCTTAGCGTACGCGGCCGCCACCACAGCCGCATACTTCTGCCACCCATCGTTCTTGTGAGCATCCGCGTAGTCACAGATGCCACGAATGATAATACAAGGAAAATCATTCATCAGCCCGGCCGCCTCCATTTCCACGCACAGGGCTCCAAACTCCTCGCCTATCCTGTCCCTTTCCGCCGCATTTTCCATTAATTCGTTGCCCGATGCGATCACCCCATACCATAGTACAGGATGATGCTCCTTGCGAGCCGGTCTCTCGATCTGTCCATCTACACACCAGTTGCATGGATCAGAAGATTCAGAACCATCACATCGAGGGCAAGACAAAATGTCCTGCTCCTGTCCTGGAAAGCCATACCCGTTCTTCACCAAGTTCGGATGTTTCTTGACCATATCCGCCAGTATGCTTGGAACCTTGCTGTCCTCGAGATCATGTTCTGCCTGCAGAGTGGAAAGTGCACCCAGCAGCATGGTCGGCGGTGACTTGAGAAACCCCTTGCGTTCGTATTGCTCCCCTCCCAGGTTCTTCCTCAAATCGTACTGAACCACTCCTCCGAACGTTTTGTCCGGCTGGCTGACCACAATGTCTCCAAGACGGATGTCCAGACCCTTGACTAAGTTAGGGATCCCACCTCCAATCCCCACTATCAGTCCAAACCGCAGCCCGGTGAACGTCCTCAGCATGTCGTTGGCCACTCGGGCCGCTGCATTCGTGCCGTAGATACCGGCCGGTAAGCAGGCAATGACCACGTTGTGTTCGTGCACTCGGCCCAACACATAGTTGTTAGGATCGAGTTTGTCTTGACCCGTGATTGGCTGATGCCGCTTATCGAGCATGGCGATTGCCGCCGTCATCTCATGACGAAGAGCACAGATGATGCCCACTTGATATTGGTCGATCGGCAGAGAACGTCTGGTGGTCATCGTAGTAGGTCTCGGCTGAGAGGTAGAATGTGCGAGGGGAGAAAGGAAAGCGTGCGAGGGAACGAAGAGAGGAATGTGGCGGGAGGGAGATACGGAGGTTCAGGATGTGACCATCAGGCTGAGATTAGGCTGAGATCAGGCTCTGGGGGAGAGTGGAGGGTGTGGCCGGTAGTTGGGTGAGTAGCTGTCATGTTACTTGTCATTTACGTACCATCGTACTCGGTCCGGTCCTCGGCTGTATGTAGATCTGCGTGGATGTACCAGACAGGGGTCGTATGCGGCACGAAATGGCAGCACAGAGGTTGGAGACATAGTTATTGATATGATAATTGGTTCTACAATGCATGTGTATAGGCATTGTATTCGTACTATGTGTAATAGCCAGCAGAACCGGTATTGTCGCCACTAAAGAGATGAATCGGTTTGCGTGCTTTGACGATGGGCCAAAGAAATCAAGTTTTGAGAGAGTCAATTCTTTGTAATTATGAACAAGAATCGTAAGGAAGGCAGGCCAGTCCCTTCGAAACATAGGTATTCATTCAGATTATCGATCAAAGGCATATGTGGTGAGTACGACTTGAAGAAAGTCAAAGTACTAACGGGTTATTTCATTACGCAGGGCGTTTCACCGCGCCGGGATGTCGATTAGATTGTGAGATTTTTCCTGAGTTTAGAATTACAATTCACAAATTTCATGGCCCCATAATTCATTTTCCGGCTTTTGATATATAATAAAAAGATAAATTGTATAAAGTACTAATGCGCCATCTGCCAAAGTTGCCCCCCCCCCCACCCCCAAAATGGGTAGCCTCCAGGCTCCAGGCTCCGCGTCCCTCATAATGAATCATTAGGAACGTGAACAACCATCAATCATAAAAAATACGACCCCCACCCAGTGTGACAGGACGCAAAGCTGCAAGGACTTTTTTCTTTTTTTCTTGTTGATATAACTAAAAAGGGAGAAACGTATTATTTAGGCATCGGCGCGCCTTGTGGGCTGCATAGCTCGGAGTTTTTAGGCGGCGTCTCCGGGCATGTCTGACCCGCAGTACTGCGTCCATACAGTATCTTTCGCTGAAGGGAGGGGTATTATTGTACCACTGGGGACAGCGGAGACAGCGGATTGAAGCGGGGTTTGCTCGAGAGAGAGACAGAGAGAGAGAGAGAGGGTTAGGGTTAGGTTGAATGAGGTTTCGATGTCATGTGGTTGGGAGCGCCATGCATGTGTGGTCCTCGCCAGGACTGGGATCGCGATATCTCCTACCGTCGACGAAGAGGGTGAGAGAATGGGGGTGTTCGGTCCGAGAGATGGAGCGGAGCAGATGGTTGGTAGGATTGATGATGCGGCATGTTCGGTTTGCGGATATGTTGGTGGTGTTTTCATGTTCAGGCGTAGAGAGCTTTCGCTGTATTGGGCTGTCCAAGCTTGCATGTCCTACCTGCGTGTGCTCCATTCGTGACATGGCGCGTCTCACGAATCTTTCCTCGATGCAGGGGTTTGACGATATGATAGCACGAGCCTTCATCCACTGTGGTGGGTCTCCCCTTTGCCGAACCTTTGACCAACACTTGAAGCTCTTGCGGGATCCTGTGGTGAGGCTTTTCCAGCACATAGCTCTCTCTCTCTCTAAGCGTCGCCGCCACGGAGTGTTAGGTTCATAATCCTCAGATCGAGGAATTGACGGTTTGTGTTCTGTCATGGGCTCATTTTATCCCTTGGATTTTGCTTTAGCGCTGCTTGTCTTGAAACCTGCGGATTTACTTGGCTTCTTCATCATGGCCTTTTCTTCCTCCTCGCTTGGTCGTCTCCCATACACGACATACATCTTCTGATAGGCATGCACATTGCGATCCTTGATGCATTTCCGGACGTCGATCAGGAACACTTCGATCTCATTTTGGGTCCACCCCAGTCCCTCAGGTCCGAAGAGCTTGTAAGAAAAGGCGGCGAGACCTTCCAGCCAGTTGACCTCCCAAAGCCGGCCGATGCTTTTGAGAAAGGGGTGCTTGGGCCATGAATTCATGGGAATCCGGTCAATTCGTTCGTGGATGTCCACATAGCCTGCCTCTCGCATCCACGTCGCCAGCTTGTCGGCCACGCGTAGTGGCTTTGGGCTTTCCATTCTCATGCTACCTTCCTCTAGATACGACTGCCAAGCTCGAAATGGCCAACTTGGCGGAACAGTGTCGTCGTCACAGCAGATCTCGGGCATCATCTCATGGCATTCTAGCCATCCTTCGCCGGGCTTCAGGTAGCGACGCGCGTTTCTGATCAGTTTACTGTACGAAGGTAAGGATCCTAACAGGACCGCTGCATGAACCAGGTCGAGTGATGCGAGTGGTCTGCACCAATCGGTTTCAGTGCAATCATGTATCTCAAAATTCACTTTCGGCGGCACGAGGGAAGGCTGAATTGGCGACAGGTCAGTTCCTGTGATCCGAGCATTTGGAAACAACGCGGCTTGCGGAATGTCAGTATTAGGTAACGTGACATCCATCTCCCAGCGTAGAAGTTAAAGAGAGCCAAACTCACCCATTTCAATTACCCAAATGCCGGTACCGGTTCCGATATCCAAGATTCTTTTGGGGTCCCTTAAAGGAGCCAAGTAGATTCGGTCGTCATGAAGCATCTTCAATGCCTGGTACTGCAGGTCGAGTCTGTCGCATTCCATACTATCGTTGGGAAACAAATAAGCTGCCAAATCAGCAACCATAAACTGCAGCTAAAGGGGAAGGGGCCTCGAGTGCGACGTACATCCTTCTTTGAACTTGTGATATCGGCGTCCCCAAGTCACTGGGTAATCTGTGACGCTTTCCGAGAGGGATCTCGTGTCTCTGTACCCTGTTAGTCGGGACAACAACATTGCCGCCCCTCGACTCTGATTCGACGAGACACTCCTCTGCTCCAAAATAGTCAATGAAAGAAGGACCGTAGCTTACTCATCGTCTTCTGAAGCACGCAACTACCCAGATCAGCCCCGATTACGATTTGAGAGCAAACACGGACAAAATGTCAAAGACAGTGCGAGACATACATCTGAGGCCATATCGGTCTGATCGAGGCTGCTCGAGTTTGCAAATTGGGCGACCCAATTGAGGATGCCGAAGACGCTTCAAAACACGTGTATGATCTACAGTTGCCGTGCTAGCATATGAGGCGACACGATGCTGGGCAACGACAACCAAGGTGCTTGCCGGACCAGAAGAGACGGGTTCCTTGAAAAGAGGCGAGTAACGTCCTGGGCCGGCCCCGCAGAGGACGGAGACAGTCAATGGCAAGCGCTCAATCCTCCCGATGCTATGGAGATGAAGGAACAGGAAAACACGGGGAGAGCAAGACAAAGATGCGGAGGGATGGGGTACTCGGTCCAGGTAGTAGTAATGGTGGGATGATGTGGGTTGGCGCTGATCATGGACATATTGGACATATTAGACACGATCCGACCGCCAATGGGACAGTCTAAGCACGACCCAGTAGCCTGGTACAAACTTTAGCTGGGATCGACTAAGGGCTTTTGGCAAGATTCAATTCGTGGAGCGGGATGCCCCGATGACAGAATCATCTAGCCTGGCAGCTAGGTACCGACGCAGCGGATATGGTCAGCACGCTAAGAAGAGGATTGGGAGGCATAAGTATTGTGGTGAGAGCTAGTATTGACTAGTAATGACTAGTACTCAGTACTTGGCTCATCATGCTTTCTCCGCAGCCCAGGAGCTTAGATGATCGATAATGATAGTCATTGGTTGACTCTGGTCACCTGACATATACCAGCTTTAACTGGATCTTGGCTGCAGGTAAAGGGACCGTATCAATACAGGAATACTAGCGTTAACCACAGCACTTATGGCTTCTGCCGGAGTACTTAACTATTCTTCACTAGTATGCTCAGCATGCTACCCAAGCAATGCTGCTGGCTAATGCTAGCTTATTGGGTAGTGCGCCACAGTTCGTCCAGCATTTGGTACTAGACGCGATGCAGTAAGTACTACGTGTTACTATCTCAGAGACTGCCAAAGACATTAGTAGAGAACGCGCGTCGGCTGCTCTCAGGCAGCTGCGAAGTGAGTGTCAGTGGACTCTAGACGTTCAGAAACGAACTTCTTCCTTGACCAGGGAGGGGCACAACAAACTGCACTGGTATGGTGATAGGAGGAGGAGGAAGAGGAAGAGGATGAGGATGCATCAAACCTTTCCGTCCAAAGGACAACGCTAAGCCCCACTGAAAACAGGTCCTAGAAGTGTCAGTCCCCGAAGCCATGGATCCCGAGGCTGGCCATAGCACGCAATGCATTATGCACGTCCCGAGAGCGGAGAAATGTTTCCAACCATCCACGCCTATCAACTTTTTCCCGGTCCGTGGTATGGGTGTCATCCTTCTGAAACGTCTCCCAAAGCACTGCATGATTTGCTGGCTCCAATGAGGTCTACTTCAATACCGCTGTCGGTGATGATGATCGGGAGAGATCTGTTTGATCTCCCCCGTTTGCGCATTGCAATACCTGCTGCCTTAGTAAGTACAATTGGTCCCAGCCCAATTGGACAATTCGCGTTGATCAAGCATTCTGTGATATTCAATCGCTGCCGGCTCCTCTTCACGTGCCTAGGCACCCGGGCGTCAGAGCGTGGCCTTAAATGGCAACGGCACGGGCGAGGTTTCAACATTCAAGACTACTTAGTTCCTCTTGCTCCTTCATTCCTTCTTCCCTAGAATACTGAGTTGATCGAATCCATTGCCTCATATTGCCTTCTTCATATCAGGGCCCATGAAGCTAACCAATCTGGGATATTCGGACCGATGTCTGATTTGTGCCAAGACCATGGAGCTTGCCGTGATCACGTGCTCGCTCTTCTTATCGGCTTGCTAAATAAAGATTAAAAACTACTACGAAAGCGGGATGGTCCAAAGCTTCACGCACAACCTCATGGACGAGACACAGTTCTTCGATCAGAGCAGCATTCACTGTGTCCCACTCACGTGAAGTGGAGGAAGAGCAATCTATCAGTCAAAATCACCTTCTACTCTGTGAAAATGATTTGAAATATCCCAAGTGTGGAACACGTTGCTATCACCCTGATAAGCGCTAAGTCCTCGCCAGTTTTTGTCGAAGTCTCCAGATATTTCGTGTATGGCGAGAATGAATAACAGTTGAAGCTCACTATCGGATACCGCGTTTGATCTGCTAGCGATGGTCTGGAGACAATCATAATAATAATCAAGAGGGTGAGGTGCTGAACCAAACTCTTTTTTTCCTTCTGGGGCCGCTGATAAGGGGGATCCACATTCAGCCAGGTTATCTCTCTGGACTGCGATAAGCCATCCTCTTCACCAACCACACCCGACAATTTCCTTCTTCCTACCTCCATCTCGCATATACTGCTAATCCACTGCCTCGCCAATGATGTTCCGGGCTTGTTGCCAAGCCACATGAGCGTGGGCCATCTTTCGAGATAAGGACGCTGTGAGCTCTATCGCAATTGGAGCTCCTGCTACATGCTTGTCTACAACCCCTGTGCACAAGGCTGGCTGCGTCACTCTGCTTGAAGGCCTTTCGAACTTACTTGGCACGATCTTCAAGGCACAAGCGCATGATCGAGCGTCCGCAGGGCAAGCTTTGCGAGCTTTGACCATAATCCCGCTGACTATTGAGATAGACGACAAGTGTGTAGTTCAAAGCCCTCGAGACGTCTGTCACACCACTGCCACGTTCGATGGGTCATCACTAGAGACTGCGGCGCTGGTCTAGAATTGGGAATCGCGTCTGGAGTTGAAGGCCTCTTATCAGCGTCCCAAACAGACTCGACGCTGGGGAGTGGCTTGCAGCCTAGATCTTCCTAACTCAAATCGCTGATCGCCTCAGAAGATTATCCGCGGATTTACTACTTGGGGCATAAGTGTCCAAGTAGTGGTGTTTCTCTGATCTTCCGGAGAAATCATAACAATGATATCGACAGGCCTTGCCAAGCTGTTGGCATTGATACTCACCAGAGACTTGACGAGCTCGAGTGTATTGTATATGAAGCCTCTCCCTCTCCCTTCCCTTCCCCGATTCTTTCATCAACATCTCAGGCCTAGTTTGCATTATATTCTCACCTCCAATATCTGTCCGCCCACAATATGCTTGACTTCACCACCCTCTGGAGGGCCCCAGAGATCAATCCTATCAATCACAAAGCTCGCTCCGTCCCCTACTTCAACCCAATCAATGTTTACGGCAGGGTGTTCTTCTTCTCGTGGTTTGGTTTCTTGATCGCTTTCTGGTCATGGTATGCCTTTCCACCACTGGTAAGTTCGATCTTTTCCAACCTTCGGGACTTGGTTGCTGACCAGTGTACCAGTTGAGAGTCACCATCGCAAAGGACCTCAACCTGACCACCTCCGACATTGCCAACTCCAACATCATCGCTCTGACCGCCACGCTCCTTGTCCGGCTAGTTGCTGGCCCCGCCTGTGATCGATACGGCCCACGTATCACCTTCTGCGCTACTCTCCTTGTCGGAGCCATTCCAACAGCCCTTTCTGGCGCCGCTTTCAATGCATCCCAGCTACTGGCCTTGCGATTCTTCATTGGCATTCTTGGTGGCAGCTTCGTGCCGTGCCAGGTCTGGTCGACAGGATTCTTCGACAAGAATGTTGTCGGCACCGCCAATGCATTCACTGCTGGTCTGGGAAATGCTGGTGGAGGCATCACCTACTTCTTGATGCCAGCTATCTTCGACTCTCTTGTTGCGCAGCAAGGTCTGACTCCACATGTGGCTTGGCGCGTTGCATTCATAGTGCCCTTTATTTGCATCACCGTTACCGCTATCGCTATGCTCTTCCTCACCCCAGACACTCCAACTGGCAAGTGGAGTGAGCGTCATCTTGCGGTTCAGCAGAACCTTGCCAATCATGGTGTCACCGCAGTCGTCGTCGACGCACCAGGTGGGATCATGGATAAGAAACCAAGCGAGGATGGCTCGATCACGCCTCCGTCCCAACAGGGGGAAAAGATGCAGTTTGAGGCGACCGGTGAGCGCAAGAAATCATATGACCACGAAGCTCAAATGGGCGAACAACAAATGCTGGATACCGCTCGGGGGGAAGTCGTCGTCAAGCCAACATTCCGGGAGGGTTTACGAGTCTCTATTACCCCTCAGGTGCTAGTCCTCGCTGGTGGTTATTTCTGCTCCTTTGGTGGCGAGCTTGCCATCAACTCCATCCTCGGTTCCTACTACCTCAAGAACTTCCCAGATCTTGGTCAGACTAGTTCTGGGAGATGGGCAGCCATGTTTGGGCTGTTGAACGTTGCTTTCCGCCCACTCGGTGGGGTAGTCGCCGATATTATCTACAACAGGACACATAGTGTATGGGCTAAGAAGATCTGGCTTCATGCCCTCGGCCTGCTCACCGGCTGCTTCCTTCTTGCGATCGGGCTTGTCGACTCACGCGATCAAAGCACAATGTTTGGACTGATTGCTGGTATGGCCTTCTTCATGGAAGCCGGCAACGGCGCCAATTTTGCCCTCGTGCCGCATGTTGCTCCTCACGCCAATGGTGTTGTGTCTGGCGTGACGGGAGCTACTGGCAACCTGGGAGGTATCGTCTTCGCCATCATCTTCAGGTATATTCCCGGAAATTACGCCAAGACAATATGGATCATCGGTGTCATGACAATTGGAATACACCTGGCACTCTGCTGGATCAAGCCTATTCCAAAGGGTCAAGTTGGTGGACGATAGTTGCGGACCTGTTGCAGGCTTGCAGATAACTTTCAAATTTTGTGTATTTGCTGAAGAGCGTTGGAACAATTAGTGGAAAAGATTAGCTAATTTACTACAAAAAAGAGACTGTTTCTCCCCTATTACTATTACCTGCCACTGAACCCTCAAATGTATCTTTTCGTAATCTTGTGGTGGTAATAAGAGGGTCACAATGTCCCCAGATAGCAAAGACAGTCCCCGAGCCATATCCCAGTAGTATCTGGAGAAAACAAGGAAACTACCATTCCGCCAAAAGGACAGCGCTTTTAGGTTTCGAACCTAACTGGTAGTATTCCTTTTCCTGACGCACATCTGGGGAATATGTTTGGCACGTGACGCCAAGATGAAATAGCTTTTGACACACTCCGAATCTGCCCAACTTCCGCAACCAACCTGGGTGTTACCGACCATATCAAACAGCTCAATGTCAAGCAAGGAAGTCCACCCTTTCACGAGTGTAGTGGCACCACATGAACGAGCGTCAGAGCTCACTTCGAGGCCTTTGAGCCAATCAGTCACTCGATGTTATGACACTTGATGGCCGGAAAGCTCACCGCGTACTCCGAAAATCTACCTACCCTTCCAATTCGATATGGATATCCGATGCTTTACTTGCCGAGACGATACAGCGCTTCACCTACCTACAACTTCGTTATGGCAGCGCCGTGCCTGGACCCCTTGAGGCGAGGAGAAGAGCTACACGGCGAAAGAATACATCCCTCTCTGCTACAGGACACGGAGGTGTCCCAATTGAGGTTGGAGCTCTGCTAGGGCCTGGCAAAAAAGTGGAATGGTGGAATGTCCTTAATACCTCTGAACCACAACCAGAGGTAACCCCAAGTACGGCATTAGACTTTACTGTATACCCTTCGTACTCACCAAGCTTAGCAACCTCAATATTGCCTTCCTGGCTCACGGGAAGGAAGCCCGGCCCACATCGCACTGTCACCTCATGCGAACAGTGGGCGCATGATGGAGGGTTTTGGACACCAAGGTCACCGATCACGCAACCTCCGTCTGCCATCTTCCACGACTCGCTTTTTGAGTGTCAATCCTTGCAACAGATCAGAGAGCTGGTCCAGCGTTTAGAGATCAACCTGCTGCAGACACCCGGCCACAGCCGCGACATACTAGACCATCTGCTGGCGTCTGGTCTGGCAAATAATGAGCTTCAAGACTTTTTTCTTGACAGCACACTCAATCCTCTGGGCAGTGATTGCTTTAAGGTATTTTGTGACTGGCTTGTTTCCAGACCACACACAGAAGCACACCTCGAACACTTTTATATCTGCGTCCAGAAATGCTTGCACGTGGGACTCTTATCAGCTGTGGAAATCCAATTGCTACTCACCAAGCTGGCAAACATCCAAATTGAGTCTCAAGGAACCATTAATAAGCTCGGCGGTACCGCAGCCATACAGACTTGGTATTGGATGATGGCAGATACACTGCACAGATGTCCCATATTCGGTCTGCGTGATCTTGGGGAAAGCTGCTTGCAGCAATGGTTGTTTCGCATAGTAGAAGCCCCTTTTGCTCTGTGCGCGCTTGATACTTTTTGCAAAATACAACAATACTTTACCACATTCGATCGTTTTGGCTTCAAGGTCAACGTAGTACGAGGACTGGTGAGGAAATGGATCGATTATACGCAAACGTCCCATCAACGGCGCCTGCCAAGCCAAGAGCAAAACCAGCAAAAAACCAAGGTTGCTAACCTCTTGATGACGGTGCAGCCATTTGTTGCAGCCAAAAGCATATGTCAAATCACCGAAAAGCTGGTGAGAGATATTCTGAAGGGAATCCGGCAACCAATCGCGCTCGATGTCTGGATGCAAACTCTGTCACGATTTCCAAGACCGTTGGCCAGCCCAATCCTTCAGCAACGGTCATGGAGACAGGGACTTGCCGAGGACTCGGCAACTGGGCTCTCATCCTGTCAAGCCATTGCTGTCAGGCTTTGGACGGTCACACGCTTGGTCTCGCAGGAGCAGGAAGTTCGGTACATGCATGAATCAGATCCGACACAATTTTTGGTACGGCTTTTTCAAAGACAAGTCGGGCCGGATCAGAATCTCATTGCAGAACTGTTATTCACCCTCCAGTCTCTACCACTGCCTTCTCCATCCGCTGTTCTCCAGGTAGTCCTGGCTAGTGACACTGAAGGTTTCCAAATACGTGGATCGATAGCCAAACTCCAGGCCGACTTACTAAGAGTCGAACAATCACGCATTTCCGTGTTCAAGGAAGACGATATATACAGGAACGCCAAGATCAATTTCCATTCATATATCAGGCAGCTTGCCGAAAAAGTGAACAGAGACCCCGAAGCTTTCCTTCGACTGGCTCAGTACCTGATCATGAACGACGAGTTATCCATTAAAGTTATTACCCGTATTCTCCGGCATAATCTAGCTCTCAATCTATCGCTGGCCCACGCCGGAATCGCCAGACAAGCACTCTCCCACCAGCCCAAAACGACAACAGCACTACCCACCACCATCAGCTCCCCTCCTCTCACACCAGCCGTCGCACTCCATCTGCTCAACTCCCTGGCGCGCATCTTCGCCCTCTCTCCTGTCATTTCCCCGCGTCAATCCTTCCGTAAAGTCTACTGGCTTTACCTCCACCTCCACCGCTACACCTGGGGCAGCGCCATCGGGCCGGACTTCACCCGCGCCCTGTGGCATGCCGGCGTGACTCGTTTCAAGGAGACCGGAACGAGTCCGGAGAAAGTGGGCTGGATCCTCGGCAAGGTGAGGGAGGTTGAGGGTCAGGAAGTTGCCGACCGACTGCTCTGGTTTGGGAGCGGCGGAGTGGAAGGGTGGGAGAAATGGATGGTCGAGGGCTGCGATGGTGTGGACAAGGAGGGTTGGAGGAGGATTGTCAACAGCAGAATTGAAGGAAGCACAACGAATGACAGAGATACCGGCGAAGCGGGGCCGATGTGACTTCTGAGACCAAGGTCCAGGGTTGATGTATGTTGATAGCACCATCCTATTTCACGCACGATGAAGCAGTTTATTTACCATGACCCCACCGACCGCAGGACTCGCTCCCACCTTAGAACCCTTCAAATCTCCCCATCCCATCACATACTACATGACACTATCCACAACAGAGTAATAACACAACCGAATCTTGTGTATTTGATACATCGAGTTGCCGAGGTACTATAAAGCTAGCCGTATTTGCTTTCTCCCAGGTTATGTATGTATATATGTATCTAGATAGTACGACGGGACCGGGTACCGCACCATCTACTTCAATCTGATTATGATACAAGAAAAATCCTACGTGTATTCAGAAATTGTAAGTAGTAGCCGTGCGCTGTGTTTGATTGGGAGAGGGTGTGAGATGCCCATCATGGTACGAGCAGTTACGGGATTGCGGCTCGTACTTGTGCTGGTGCTTCTTTTCTGGGGGAAAAAGGGGGGGTGGAGAGTGAGATTAGGGATTTGGGCTCTTTCAGTCCAGGGGCAAGGCGGGCTCGCTTTGTTTTTCATTTTCTGGGCTTGAATGATGGATGGGGTTGCTCCGGGAAGCTGTGTGGGCAGGGCGGGGACGCCACCGAGAAATGCATTGCTACTATCAACCTGTTGGTCTTTCCGGAAGAAGGAAGACAAATGCTATACCACGTTTCCCCCCACCCCCATCTCAAGCATCCACGTCCATCTTCTCCACGACGACCAGGCTGTCCGAATCGCTTCCGCTTCCATTGCCGCCCGTCGTTGCCAGCTCGGAGACGGTGGCGTATCGCCCGATCTGCTCCTTGGTGATGATCTTCTCCTTCAGCCAGGCGGTGGTGCCCTTGGGGAACTTGTAGTCGCGCTCCTTCCGGACCCGCTCGTTGGGCTTGATATAGTTGCGCATCATCTGGGTCGGCTTGCCCTTCTCGATCACGCAGACGTCGACGTTGGAGCCGGAGCCGAGGTCGTTGAAGATGCCGGCCTGGATGGCCTCGCTGCACACCTTGATGGCTTCGTCCCGGCTGCAGTTGTTCTTCCACTGCGTCTCGAAGATGGCCATGGCGGCCAGGCTGCCGGAGCCCATGGTCACGTAGGGGAGTTTGTCGGTGGAGCCGTGGGCGTGCACGGTGAAGAGCCCGACGCCGGTGGGGTCGACGCCGGCCACCACGAGGTACGCCCCGATGTGGCCCTGGTAGCGGAAGAGGTGTTGCTTGAGCATCGTCATGACGGTGACGACGCGCGGCGGCCGGCCGGTGGAAAGGGAGTGGAGTTCTAGGCTGGAGGAGATGAGCGCCGTGGTGAATTCGGTGTCGGCTGCTGTGCCGGCGCCGGCGCAGAAGATGGACGGCGAGATGTAGTGTAGTTTTTCGCAGTTCTGCGAGTAGCGGAAGGGTTAGTAGATACTTTGCGAATGGATCGGGTTTCGTGAGAAAGAGTTTCCCTTGCGGGAAGGGTCGCAAAGAATCTTCTCCGTAACAAATACTGCTGTTTATCATACCTTGTCAGCAACTATTGGGCCGCTGGTAGCTCTCGTGTCTGCAGCTATCTAAAGCGGAGTCAGCTCTCTGTCCGGACCCCGGTGTGGTGTATGGTTGTTCTCGCGTACCACCACTCCATTATCAAATATGCATCCAACAATGGTGGTTCCCGTACTCGTCGCTTTCGGTAACGGCACTCCTCTTGCATGTAGAGCCACATTCCGATTGTAGTTTGAGAAGTCGAAGCCAGGCATGATGCGCAAGGCCGGCTTTGAGCCAGCTGCGTCGCTGAGTCGTGCAGGACAAGACGAAGCTTAGGACGAAGTTCGCTGGAGTTGAATGATCACGAGTTGATGGCAAGCGAGTATGATATAGAGTGGGAGTGGATGTTGATGACGAAGGAGTAAGCTGCCTGAAACTCTAGAAAATAGGAAGACGAGGAAACGCGCAGGAGAAGGTTGCCAAGCCCAGATGGGCGCGACGTCCGCAGTCAACGTTCAGGCCCTTCAATCGTGATTCTTGAAGCAGTACATGCATAAACACTTGAATGCTTAGAGGCGGAGCTATGTGGCATGCTATCATAGTGGTCGAATCTCTCTTCTTCTGCGCGTTCATGTTTAGCATTCACCATTCGTGACCACGCATCTTTTCCATTCCCTCGGTGGCCCCTACAGGCACCGCGACATTCCTTTACTTCTCCACCATCGCCGAGGAGGAGTGACTCTGATGTACACGATTTACGAGCCGCAAAAGAACGAAGGACAAGGCCACTCACTGCTCAAATCCCTAAGTTGAGGATGGCATTCAGCTACAACAACAACAATAGTGGAACCCTTGCATCAGCTCCGGTCAACACTGGAGTTGCGGCTCAGACTGGCAATGGGCTACCTGAGATACTTACCGAGGTATGGTACGAGACAGAGGAAGATTAGGGCTTTGGTACTGATGTTTCTAGCAACTCGGCTTTCAACCTATAGACGGTGATTGCAAACTGCAGCTCCTTCCCGCATCCTGGCCTACGGATGCGCTTCCTCAACCCAGCTCGTCTTTGCTAAGCGTTGCCTCATCCAAGGGACTGCTAGTGGCTGCTGCACCCAATGCGCTCGTCATTGCGAGTACCACTTCAATACGGGACGCCTGGGCTGCAGGTCCAAAGCCGGAAAACAATGTGAAGAATTTCAGCCCACAGGCCACGATCACCGTTCCCAGATTGTCGCATCTTGTATTCTCTGCCGATGAGAACGTTCTAGTGATTGCTGGCGAAAGCAATGGTGGACTGGCAGCTTATCAGACTGACGCGCTCACAGGCGGCCAACCCAAGCCTGCCCTCGAGGTCTCCACTAACGACCAGCCTTTGAGGGCACTTGCGCCGAATCCCAATGTGCAGTTCGCAGAACTATTCGCAGTGGTGACGAAGAATGGGGAACTGTTGATTGCAGACCTGAAAGCTGGTCAGCTTCGGAGTGGAGCGAATGGGCCAGTGCTAAAGAGCGGCGTGAGCTCTGTTTCATGGAGTAATCAGGGTAAACAGCTCGTGGCTGGTCTTGTCGATGGGACTGCGATTCAGATGACGCCAGACGGTGCTCCAAAGGCAGAGGTACCTCGTCCGCCTTCGCTAGAGGGCCAGAAGCACGTGTCGACACTGTCTTGGCTATCGAATGACACCTTCCTCATCATCTATAGCTCGAGCTCCAGTACCGATGAGATGGCTGAGCCCTCTGATTATTTCGTCGTGTCCCGCCAGCCAAAGACACAAGATTATACCTTTCAAGCTCTGCCGGAGGTCTGTCCTGCATTCGGGCTTAACCGATCGCCTGCTTGTCAGTTTGTTGCTCGACTTCGGAAATTCGAACCTCACTTAGAAGATCTGCTTGTTCTTGCCTCTACCACTTCCTTCGAAATTGGGCTTGTCACTAAAGCCGATGCACCACTTTCTAGTGAACAGCAGGTAACGGACGTTTACACTCTTACAATGCCTGCGGATGACTCTAGACGTGCGCAGTTACCTCTTTCGTTGCAGGTTGGGGACACATCCCCTATAGGGCTTGCGCTTGACCTTTCAGCTAAAGAAGGGATCGTGAGCCCAATCCCGTCTGACCCTGAGATAGAACAATCTCCCGGTCCACTCCCAAACGTTCTCACACTGAATCACGAAGGCGTGCTTTCTTCATGGTGGATCGTCTACGCAGAGTCTATTCGCCAAAAGAAGACATACTCGGGCCCGTCGTACTATCTAGATACATATATACATACATAACCTGGGAGAAAGCAAATA
>QQTW01000508.1_pt1 | contig 24243 bp, 20 predicted proteins | sample 1904831 | NCBI WGS metagenome assembly QQTW01 (sample SAMN09435610, study PRJNA476489) | Subsurface metagenome, whole genome shotgun sequencing project. | reverse complement strand
CTTATTTACCACCTCCCCGTCAAGTTCGATTGGTACTGGCAGAAAGTCGCAATAAGTCTTGACAAGTTGCTTGATTCGTGGGGCTTCTAAATATTCCTGTTCTTCCTCTTGAAGGGTGAGAATAATAGTTGTGCCGCGCGTGGTACGGGTTGACTCTTCGAGGGTGAATTGTGGGGAACCATCGCAAGCCCAGTGAACAGGCTGGGAACCCTGTTTATAGGAAAGGGTATCAATTTCAACTTTTTGCGCCACCATGAAGGAAGAGTAGAAGCCCAAACCAAAGTGACCGATAATCGGTCGATCTGCTTTGCCTTCATATTTCTGAATAAATTCTTCGGCACTAGAGAAAGCAACTTGGTTGATATATTTTTTCACTTCCTCTGCCGTCATCCCGATCCCATTGTCGGAAATCGAGAGAGTCTTTTTGTCCTTGTCGATCGCAATTTGAATTTTCGGTTCGCCGATGTCGCCATTGTATTCGCCCGCACGAGATACCATTTTCAGCTTTTGGATCGCATCGACAGCGTTTGAGATCAATTCCCGTAAAAAAATCTCATGGTCGGAGTAGAGAGATTTCTTAATAATTGGGAAAATATTCTCAGTGTGAATACTGATTGTGCCTTGTTCGAGCATAATTAGCGATGTTTGTAGAAAGTTCCTCGATCGGGATTGTAACGGTTGAATTGAGGCGTTCGCTTTTTAGTTAACTAGAAATTGCCCTCAAAGTTAATTCGGTTTGCCCTACCTTGTATAGTCTAGATTCCCCACCGGACAGATAACATATGAGTAACGATATGCAACGAGAATTCGCCAGCCGCGAAGAGTTAGTTGCTTACCTGCAAGAACAATTTCCCACAGCTAGCGAACGCGATCGCCATGTTAGTGTAACTGTGGGTGGACGCAAAGCAGCCGAAAAGCTACTACAAACTGTAGATCCAGCACGTTACACCAAATCGCGCAACTTCTTTACTGGTGCTGTGACTCGCTTATCACCCTACCTCCGCTATGGTGTTTTGAGTTTGACAGAAGTAAAGAAATATGTTCTGCAAAAAGTCAAACAACCAGACGAAGCCACTAAGTTAATCAACGAATTAGGTTGGCGCGACTATTGGCAGCGCCTGTATGCAAAATTAAAAGATGGCATTTGGTCAGATCGAGAAGATTATAAAACAGGCTATACCCCCAAAGACTACACATCTGAATTACCAGAAGATCTTAAAGCAGGCACTACAGGAAGAGTTTGCATCGACAGCTTCAGCCGTGACTTGCGAGACATTGGCTATCTCCATAATCATGCACGGCTGTGGCTAGCAGCATATATGGTGCATTGGCGACGCATCCGTTGGCAAACAGGAGCAAAATGGTTTCTCCAACATCTCCTAGATGGCGATCCTGCCAGTAATAATATGTCATGGCAGTGGGTTGCTAGCACCTTTAGTCACAAACCCTACTTTTTCAACCGCGAGAACTTAGAACGCTACACCGAAGGAGTCTACTGTCGCCAATGTCCCCTCTACGGACACTGTGACTTTGAAGGCAGTTATGAAGAACTAGAACAGCGCCTGTTTCCTAAAGGCGAATTTATCAAACAACCAAACAGTCAAAATTGGCAGCGCGGCAAAAAACGACGGTAGAACTGGGGGCTGGGGGCTGGGGGCTAGAGGCTAGGTAATGAGTAATGCTGAATGCTGAATGTTGAATGTTGAAATTCTTTTAATTCATAATTCATAATTTTTACCCAATTACCAATTCAAAATCCAAAATCTAAAATCTAAAATTCGATGAGTAAACCAATTATCTGGGTACACGGAGACTGCCTAAGTCCCAAAAACCCAGCACTACAACAATATCCCGATGCCCCAGCCATTTGGGTATGGGACGAGGCTTTAATTGAAGAATGGCAACTGAGTCTCAAACGCATCACGTTTATCTATGAATGCTTGCTGGAGTTACCTGTTGCGATTCGGCGTGGCGATGTAGCTAAAGAAGTTGTAGCCTTTGCTAAAGAACATAATGCCGATTTAGTTGTGACAGTAGAAAGCGTTAGCCCTCGGTTTGATGCTATTTGTGATGAAATTGAGCGTTCTGTGGAACTGGAAATCTTTGAGGTAGAGCCATTTTTTGAATACGACGGATATATTGACCTCAAGCGCTTCTCGCGTTACTGGAAGGTGGCGGAAAGACATTTGTTTGGTTGAGGCAGCAGCCCCCCGGTTTCTGGCTACCAGCCTGGTAGCGAGGGAAACTGGTAAAATCTGAATGTCTTGGATGGGAAAGACGGCGCTAAGATCGTTAAGGACTATTTCGCGCTGCCTTCATGACTCAAAGTCCCAAAATCTCAGATACACAGCTAACTGAATTTGTCAATAGACGTGCAACTACTCCCAGCCCAAATCATCAAAACACGATTCGCATTCGTGGTGCGAGGCAGCATAATCTGAAGAATATCGATCTGGAACTGCCACGCGATCGCCTAATCGTCTTTACTGGCGTGTCTGGTTCTGGTAAATCTTCCCTGGCTTTTGATACCATCTTTGCTGAAGGCCAACGCCGCTATGTAGAATCTCTCAGTGCTTATGCACGACAATTCTTAGGACAGTTAGATAAGCCGGATGTCGAAGCAATTGAAGGCTTAAGCCCAGCTATTTCGATCGATCAAAAATCTACATCTCATAATCCCCGTTCTACTGTCGGTACAGTAACGGAAATTTACGATTATCTGCGATTGTTATTTGGTAGAGCAGGTGAACCCCATTGTCCCATATGCGATCGCTCGATCGCTCCACAAACAATTGACGAAATGAGCGATCGCGTGATGGAATTGCCAGATCGCACTCGCTTTCAAATTTTAGCTCCAGTGGTGCGGGGTAAAAAAGGCACTCATCGCAAACTGATATCAAGTCTCGCCTCGGAAGGATTTGTCAGAGTTCGCATCGATGGTGAAGTGCGAGAATTAACCGATTCCATTGAACTGGATAAAAACCAAGCACATAATATTGAAGTTGTAGTCGATCGCCTGGTCAAAAAGTCTGGAATCGAAGAACGCTTAACAGACTCCCTCACCACTTGTTTGCGTCGTTCCGAAGGCATTGCAGTAGTTGAATTACTAGATGCACCAGTTGAGCTATCTAATGTTGTAATGCACCCCACAGCATTCCAAGCAAAAGCAGCTGAAGGTAGCGGAAACTATAGCACTACATCTACCCAAGCGAGAGAGGAAGAGATAGAGAGAAGAGGAGAGAGGGAACTGGTATTTTCCGAAAATTTTGCTTGTCCAGAACATGGGGCGGTGATGGAGGAGTTATCACCTAGACTATTTTCCTTTAACTCGCCCTATGGTGCTTGTGCAAAGTGTCACGGTTTGGGTAACTTGCAGACATTTTCACCGGATTCGGTAGTACCAGATCCAACACAACCAGTTTATGCCGCGATCGCTCCTTGGTCGGAAAAAGATAACTCCTACTACCTTTCCTTACTCTACAGTCTGGGTAAAGCTTTTGGGTTTGAAATTCAGACTCGCTGGCACGAGTTGACACCAGAACAGCAGCAAATTATTCTATATGGTGTCGATAAACCTGTTTGGATTGAAGATTCCCAAGATTACAGGCGTTACTCTGGTGTAATTCCCATCCTCCAGCGACAGTATGACGATGCTGGTTCAGAACTAATTAAACAGAAGCTAGAGCAATACATAATTTATCAACCTTGTCAAGTATGTGATGGAAAGCGCCTGAAACCAGAAGCTCTTTCTGTAAGGTTAGGACAGTATCGTATTCTCGATTTAACTGCTGTATCGATCCGGGAATGTCACCACAGAATTAGCACAATTAAGTTAAGCGATCGCCAAATGCAAATTGGCGACTTGGTACTGCGGGAAATCAAAGCTAGACTGCAATTTCTCCTAGATGTCGGCTTAGATTACCTTACTCTCGATCGCCCCGCCATGACGCTTTCCGGTGGCGAAGCCCAACGCATCCGCTTAGCAACTCAAATCGGTTCCGGCTTAACTGGAGTACTCTACGTTTTAGACGAACCTAGCATCGGCTTGCACCAACGCGATAACAATCGCTTGTTGCAAACACTAACAAAACTGCGTAGTTTGGGCAATACATTAATTGTTGTCGAGCATGATGAAGAAACTATCCGCGCCGCCGATTATATTGTTGATATTGGCCCCGGTGCTGGAGTTCATGGTGGAAACGTCGTTGCACAAGGTAACTTGGAGGCTTTGCTAAATTCCCCTGACTCATTGACTGGGGCTTATTTATCGGGAAGGCGGGTAATAGAAACTCCAGCCACAAGAAGGGAAGGTAACGGGCGATCGCTTTCGATTCAAAACGCTCACCGTAATAACCTTAAAAATATAGATGTAGAAATCCCACTGGGTAAACTCGTCGCCGTCACGGGTGTTTCTGGTTCTGGTAAATCTACTTTAATCAATGAATTACTTTATCCAGCATTGCAACACCAGCTAACGCGCAAAGTTCCTTGTCCCAAAGAGATAGACTCAATTAAGGGATTGAATGCTGTTGACAAAGCGATCGTGATCGATCAATCTCCCATTGGACGCACTCCCCGTTCTAACCCAGCTACATATACTGGTATCTTTGATGCGATTCGAGAAGTATTCTCTCAAACTATTGAAGCCAAAGCTAGGGGTTATAAACCAGGACAATTTTCTTTTAATGTCAAAGGTGGACGTTGCGAAGCCTGTAGCGGACAGGGTGTAAATGTAATTGAAATGAACTTTCTACCCGATGTATACGTTCAGTGTGAGATATGTAAAGGTGCGCGTTATAACCGCGAAACTCTGCAAGTCAAGTACAAAGATAAATCAATTTCTGACGTACTCAACATGACTGTGGAGGAGAGTTTAGAATTTTTCAAAAATATTCCCAAAGCGTTCAGCAAGCTGCAAACTTTACTCGATGTCGGACTAGGATATATGCGGTTAGGACAACCTGCAACTACTTTATCAGGAGGAGAAGCCCAGCGTGTCAAACTTGCATCTGAATTATCTCGCCGCGCCACAGGAAAGACTTTGTATTTAATCGATGAACCCACTACAGGTTTATCATTTTATGATGTCCACAAATTACTAGATGTCTTGCAACGATTAGTAGACAAAGGCAATTCAATCTTAGTAATTGAACATAATTTAGATGTGATTCGCTGTAGCGATTGGGCGATCGATCTAGGGCCAGAAGGCGGCGACAAAGGAGGAGAAATAGTTGCAGTCGGAACCCCAGAAGAAGTAGCCAACAATCCTAAGTCTTATACTGGACAATACTTGAAACAAGTATTGCAGCAACATAATTAACAGAATAATGCAGCATCAAGTCGTCTTTGGAAACGCCCATACTGAAGGTATCAATCGCGGTGGTTGGTTCATCGGTCACTTTATTAACCCGCCTGACGATCCCCGCTCTACCCCCACTTTAGAAGTAAAATGGGCTGACCACAAAGCCGGAGAAAGCAGACAGCAGTGGGCGAAGAATGTAGAAGCAACCACACTTTCGATTTTGATTCGGGGGCGTTTCCGACTTCAATTTAGCGATCGCGAAGTCTTATTATCTCATGAAGGCGACTACGTTCTCTGGTGTCCAGGTGTACCCCATTATTGGGTAGCTGAAACCGACTGTACTATTCTCACCGTCAGATACCCCTCAAAATCGGGCGATAGTGTAGGAATCCCAACACAAATCGAAAGCACTGATACAAACTCCAACACCAACAACTCAGCCTAAAATTCTTAATTCTTCTTGGTGTTCTTGGTGTCTAACGCTTCGCTTCGCCTTCGGCTCCGGCGATTCGTTAACTATCTACTCATGACCGGAATCAGCCTTCAATCTTATTACACTCAAAAATATGGTTCGACATACTTAGGCGATAGCCTGAAACTAATAAAGCATCTAAAAGATTAGAGGATTAATTGAATTTTAACATCCTCCATTCGCTCTCACTCGTAAGAAAGAGTATGGCAATGAAACTACTGAAAAATATGTAAAATTGTTTTTGCAATTTGCCTACGAATTTAAACGAGTATTCACTAATAATGGTTCTTTAGTTCTATATTTAGGAAGTGCTTATATTCCGGCTTCTCCAGCCAGAAGTATCTATCGATATGAACTTTTAGTTCGTTTATGTAAAGAAGTAGGTAAAATAATTTCCTGATTTTTCCGCTCTACATCGTGTAGCTCGAAGTAGATTTTGGTAAAAAATAGCTGTGCGTGAAATCGCAGAGTCCAAAAGATAATCCGATAGTTTATTTTATCTTTAAATTTGTTAACTGGATCTTGAAAATAAATATAATTTTGTAAATGTCATAGGAAATATCTCGCTCAAAAAGTGTAGGTAAATCTTGTTTGAGCGTCTCAATTACTTGTTTAATCTGCGATCATTCCACCTGTGTAACTAATTAAAAGCGATTTTGCCATAATCTGAGCAAAGCTTGGATACCCTTGCTTAAAGATAGCTTTCTGTTGTCGCTGCGACTGAGATCGGAATTAGAAATTGAAATATTATGACGCAAAACCTGAGCTAGGGCATTATTATCTTGGCGCAAACCTTCATAGAAGAAAAACACCTCCCCTAGAATACCGCAAGAGCGATTGTAAGCGATCGCCTGCAACAAAAGATCGGAGCTAATACGATACGAGCCGATCTTGATCAGAATACCTGGTGCAAGTTTCGGTAGCTGCTCTGGAGTAAACTGCTCTTTGACAAGTTTATCTATTTCCCGTTTGTAACTTTTAAAGTCGCGGCGATAAATCTGCGGATGGATAATATCTAATATTCCTCTTTCTACCCAAGCTTTGGTATCTTGCAGATATTCCTTCAATCCCCAATCATAGACACTAGGAGCAATTGACACCAACAGATTTGGATTGACTGCTTTTACCTCCTGATAGAGACGAGCCAAGAAATCGGTAAGAATATCAGCACGCCACTGAAGCCATTGTCTATCTTTGGGATTCTGCGGCGGATCTCGATCGAATTCCCGGCGGTAACGATCTATAGTTCCCCGATCGTAGCCACCTTCGCTGGGTAGTGCAGGTAATCTGTCATCCCCTTGAATGCCATCTATATCATAGTTTTTAACAACTTCCAGCACCAAACTGAGTATAAAATCTTGTACCTGGCTATCGAGTGCATTCATCCACTCAAAGCCATTCTTTTTCAATAAATTACCATTGCGATCGCGCGCCGCCCACAGGGGTTTTTTCTCTAGCAGCATTCCTCCATTCAAATTGTAGGAACTGGCGAAGCCGTATTCAAACCAAGGGATCACCTTCAAACCAACTTGTCGCGCTGCGTTAATTACCTCGGCTAAAGGATCTCGATCTCCATATTGTGGAGCGATCGCAACATCAAAGTTCTCCCGCATAATTTGACTGGGATAGACTGTGAACCCTTTACTCCAAACAACAGGAAACACGACATTAAATCCCATTTCAGCTAGAAATTCCATCGCCTCAACAATATTTTGTTGTGAAGTGAGAACATGACTGTCAGTATTGGTAATCCAGACACCTCGCGTTTCCATTACGATCTACCTCGGATCGATCCGACGATATCGCGCCTGCATCACCATGTAAATTCCATAGGCGATTAAACCCAATGCTACAATCCCCAAAAGCCAAGCACCATAGGGCTGTTCCTGTAGCGTTTCTAATGCCTCACCCAATCCTCCCGCTTCACCAGCGTCAGACTTACGTGCTGCTTGAATGAGAAAGAAGCCAATAATGCAAAATACAACACCACGCGCCGCCAAACCAAATCTGCTGATAGCTTTCACCCATTTTTGCTCTGCGTCGCTTAATTGGGATAAATTGAATTCTTTACGAAATTTGGTAGTAAAGGCTTTATAAAACTGATAGAAACCTAAACCAACAATGAATGCACCAACGGTTCCTACTAACCATTGACCAAACGGTTGGGAAAGTAAAAGTGCTGTCCAATCTTGGGTTGAATTACTATTACCACTAGGGGAACCCAAAATAATTCGCACTGCACTAAGAGCTAATCCAGCGTAAATTATACCACTAATAGCGTAACCAATTCGCTGCAAAATTCCCTTAGTGTCTGTGCCTTTACCTTCAGGATCTTTAATTGCTTGGACAAATTGCCAAAGTACATATCCAAACAAACCGATCGCCACTAAACCAAGTAAAACTTTACCAAACGGCTGCGTTACAATCTCCTGAAGCGCGCCTTTTGTATCTGTAGTTTTCCCACCCGTACCAAAAGCCGCTTGGGCTGCCAACAATCCGACAATACCGTAAACAACTCCCTTGGCAGCATAGCCGAATCGCGCTAGCCGCTCAACCCACAATGATGGGTTCTTTGTCAATTGTTGTGTCATGGTATATAAATATACTTGTTTTCAAGTTTTAGGACAATGAACTAATAATTACATCTACCTAAGTATGTAACTTTTGTTTCTAATAATTTGTGTCGTGCCTCAGTAGTACTTTCTTTCAACAGATGTTTTTGCCTTGAATCAGAGACAGCATTTAAATCATCTATTCAGCAGGATTATTGAGTAGAGTGTAAAGCTTGAGGAATATTACATTAATGTCTGTACTAGAAGGTTCTTGGCAACACGCATATATCACTACTAATGGTGTCAAGCTGCACTATGTCACTCAAGGAGAAGGTGACTTGATGCTGATGCTGCACGGGTTTCCAGAGTTTTGGTACTCCTGGCGACACCAAATACCAGAGTTTGCTAAAGATTATAAAGTCGTCGCCCTTGACTTGCGTGGTTACAACGATAGCGACAAGCCAGCAGATAAGTCAGCTTATGTGATGGATGAGTTTATCCTCGATGTGGAGGGTGTAATTAAGGGATTGGGTTACGATAAGTGCATTCTAGTCGGACATGATTGGGGTGGTGCGATCGCCTGGAACTTTGCCTACGCCCATCCTGAAATGGTAGAGCGGTTGATTATACTGAATCTGCCTCATCCTGCCAAATTTGCCGAAGGTATACGTAATCCCCAACAGCTGCTGCGTAGCTCTTATATGTTCTTCTTTCAGATCCCCTGGCTGCCAGAATTTCTGATTCAATCTTCAGACTACCAGCCAATTGAAACTGCTATCAAGGGTATGGCTGTCAATAAGAGTGCTTTTAGCAAGGAAGATCTTGAAGCTTATAAAGATGCAGCTGCTAAACGCGGTGCGATGACAGCTACGTTGAACTATTACCGCAATATTTTTCAGCAGAGAATGACGAGTCAAGATTGGAGCGTTTTGTCAGTTCCAACTTTGATGATTTGGGGAGAAAAAGATACTGCACTGGGTAAGGAATTAACCTATGGAACCGAAGCTTATGTAAGGGACTTTCAAATCAAATATATTCCTGATTGCAGTCATTGGGTGCAACAAGAAAAGCCTGAATTAGTTAATCAATATATGCGAGAGTTTCTGAATATGTAATTTTTAATTCATATGTGGAATATTATTAAGGGAAGCGCACTGTTTCTTCTATGTAATATTAAGCCCGGTTAATTACCCATAATTCCGCCCAAACCTCTCTCCGCCTTCGGCACCCCTCTCCACCTCTCCCTACCCCTCCCCTGGAAGGGGAGGAAACATATGGACTCCCCCCTTTCAGGGGGGAAAAAGGGGGGTGGAGAGGCTCAGCTGATGTCCAGGAGACAAGGGGAATTTTGAGTCGTTTTCTCCTTGTCCCCCATCCTATTTCAACGGATGGTGCTGTGTTAGCAACTTCTCGACTTGAGCATCGTCAATCCTAGCAGTGATTTTGCTTGCCTCATGCCGATCTCTGACAGTTTTCGACAAAGTGAAACTGGAGCCAATAGAGAAGGCTAAGCCCATACCCATAAAACCCTTTACCCAATTATCTACGGGAAGATTAACAATCCCTAGTGTTGTCATACTGACAGAAAGGATAAAAGAAGCCCATGTTTGAATAATCCAAGCAGTGCTATCCTTTTGAGGACTAAGTGGTTGCATAGAACCTGTATCCAGATAATGTCTAATTTAATACCAAGGCATTTAATTAGATTGTATGAGCTGCACTGGATAGTAGTGTTATAAATATCACAGTTTTTCAACTGGACTCTAATCTGGCTCTACAAATGTTTGAACTTTGCCATCAGGGCTTAGCACCAGTCTAATTCTGGGAGTTGCGCCTTGTGGATTTGCTGAAACAAAGGGTTCGCCAATTAAGGGCAGACTAGAGCGATCGACATAAGTTCGTGCTGCTTTACCTAGAGGTTCAATTCTTTGAATAGAGCCATCAACATCTAAAACAATGCTGTATTCTAGGGTTTGATTCAAGCCAGAAGGTGGTTCCCAGTGTTTGACAAAATAATCTTTGACTTCAGCTAACTGAGGTGTATTGACTAATGCTATTTTCGATTCGTTAGGTTTGCTGGAAGTACTAGGCACTCCTGACGTTAGCTCAGAAGGAGTTTCATTCGATTGCCCTGACAAAGCAGCTTTAATCTTTTGTCTTGCTGTGGGCTGAGGATTTGAGTTTGGAATTTCACTAATACCACTACGATCCTTAGATGACACTATGTCAGAAGGACTAGCTTGTACTGGGGGACGGGGTATATTAGCAGCAGAATTAATTCCAGCTATTGTTGTCACATCACTTTTAGCAACAGAAATAGACGACTGCTGCCCTGGTGATGGTTTGGGAATTGATGGTGCTTGTGCGATGCCTGGCAGAGGACTAATCGGAGTTATTTTGGTTGTGGGTACTGGTGGAGGGCTGGGAACACCTGGATTTGATTGAAGTGTAGGCAATTGTGTACTCGAAAGCGGTGCTGTTGGCGAGGGGATTCCAGGGATCGGACTAGCAGTGACTAAAGGGTTAGAAGTGCCTACAGGTGGTACAGAAGGTAAGGAATCTGGGGAAGATAGTTTTCCCGTAGTTGAGTTTGGCGAAGATAGATTATATGGATTGGGAGCGGGGGATGATAGCTGGGGCGACGGTGAGGAATTGAGCGCAATTTGCTGTTGATTGTTGTTCGATCTAGGAATGGCTGGTTTTTGTGCTGTTTGTGGCTGTTCGTCAGAACTGTTAAGAAGTTGCACCACAGATGCTGTTAAACCCACACCCAACAGTAACATTGCCGCAATGCTAGCCCAAGTTGTAGATGGGGTAGAAGCAGCTTTGCGAGGACGCACTATTGCTGGTGTAGTTAATACATCGGCACCATACTCATCTAGAACTGCTGCTAAATCGAACAGTTGAAGCATGGTTAACTCAATGACTTGCCCTGTCTCTTGAGTGGCTAAAGGTCCTAAAAACAGATTGTGGGATAACTCCCCGCTCGGTTGCAAGTATATTTCTCTTACTGGTGTAGGAATTTCAGGATTAGTATTTGTATCTTCTGACACGTCAGGAGATACATAATTTGTTGTGGGATTTGAGGAAACTATGGATTTTGAGCTAAGGTTTGGCTGTGATGAAAGCAGGGCGTTGAAGCGATCGGGCGATGAACTAAGTAAATTCTGAATATAGGCGCTAACTGCTTCGTGGAGTTCTGCTAGTTGGTGACGATCGCCCCGAATACTGATTTGTTTTGCCAACTCAGGCTGCGAGTCGATCAGTTGTAGATCGAACTGCAACTGAGAATTTGCTGTATTTCCTTCCCATCCAGATTCAGGTAAACCGCGATCGAGAATTTCTAATCTGCAAGAGGGTTGAGTGTAAGTTTTTATAACTGAATTTGACAGAGACATAATTAAGATTAGAAAGTGGTAATAGTTTTAAGTATGTTGCTTTTAGCTAATAAACTCGTTCTCTGGTTGTGAACGGTCTAAAAGTGCTAACCAAAGGCGACGATGACCAGTAGAGCTGCCGTAAAATAACAGATCTATTAACAGTTTCAAAGCTAATTGACTCAGCAAGTTACTGGCGATGTGGTTTTCATCTTCCATCCGTTCTTGGTAGAGGTTGCCGAAGGCATCAATATAATCTCCCAGTAAAGCTACTTTATGAGGTGCATCATTGTTTGCAATCGCCTTCTCCAGTAGTGCTACGGCTTGACGAATTTGTTCGTGGTGCTGTTTGGCAAGGTAACAGATAATTAAAACCAGCGATCGCGCTTCTTCCACATCCAGCCTTTTTCGCCCTCCCTCGCTTTTACGCATCGGGTTTGTCATCCGCAGTCGCCATAGCGCCACGCGATCGGATACTTTTGACTCCAAATTCAACTGGGATGCGGCAGAAAGCATCGCCTCCGAACCAATACCTAACAAAGCTTCAAGCGCCAACAAGACTAAATCGAGTTGGGCTTTGATGTTATTTAATTGAGTTGGCGCAGGCTCTTTACGAGTAAGTTCATCCCACTTGGCGCTCAAGCTGATAGACTGGGTACTAGATTGCATAACCTTAAGCATATAGGGTAAAACGAAGATAAACTGAGCTGTTACCCATTTTGAAACCAGACTAGATCGTGCTATAGCTGGTTCCAGCAGCGATCGGTGATGAAGCTGCTGAAGAATTTAATTTAAGAACTTTTGCTCAGTAAATATCTAACATCCTACACCTGGATGCTACTGAAGATAAATGACTGTGACACCAGATCCCCCGTCTTCTGGTGCGGCTGGCTGATAAGAATTCACTCTTGGATGCTGTTGTAAAAAATTGTGAATTCCTTGCCGCAGTCGTCCAGTGCCATGACCGTGAATAATCCACAACGGGCCAGAAGCTTCAGCGATCGCTTTATCCAATACCCTCTCCGCATCTGCTACCCTACTACCGCGCACATCAATTGTGTTTTGGGATGTCCGAATTGCAGGTGAAGCTTGAGTAGCAAGAGGCTTTTCTCCCCCAGCTTCCCCTGCTTCCCCCGCTTCCCCTGCTCTCTTGTGTCCCCTTGTCCCCGTTTCTTTCTTTTTCGCTAACGGTTCCGCCTTTTTCCCGTCCAGTGATTCAATATCTTCTAGCTTAACAGTCATTTTCATCAAACCAAACCGGACAGTTAGCTCTCCACCGTCATCGGGTTCGCTTAATACTTCAGCTGTTTGACCAAGACGAGGAATGCGAACGCGCGAGCCTAAGTGCGGTCGAAATCTTGTTTCTGGTTTGGGTGCTGGCGGTGTATGACGCACAGCAATTTGATTGAGAGCATTCGTTGCTTGCTGCGCGGCTTGGGCTGTCCTCGTGCCTTGCTGCAACTGCCGAATTACCCCAGCAATTTCACCTTTAGCCGATGCGATCGCCTGTTGTACTGCTTGTTCCTGGGAAACACGTAATGCCCGTTCCCGTTCTTGCAAAGAGTTTGCTTTTTGGGACACTTGTTGATAAAGACGCTCTGCCTGCTGCAACAACTCTTGCGCCTCGCTAGCTTTGGTTTCTTGGCGACGACGTTGTGCTTCCAGTCCGGCGATCGTTTGGTTAATATCTTCTGTTGCCCCACCTAGTTTAGTTTTAGCCTGTTCGATCACCTCTGGTTTCATCCCTAAACGACGGGCGATGGTCAAAGCATTGGAACGACCAGGAATCCCCCACAACAAACGATACGTAGGCGATAGGCTCTCCTCATCAAATTCTACCGAGGCATTTTCAAACCGATCGTCTTGATATTTCAGCGCTTTAAGTTCGCCAAAGTGAGTTGTAGCAATGCTCAGATCGGCATTATCAGCTAGGTGTTGTAGCAAGGCGGTTGCCAAGGCACTACCTTCAGCCGGATCGGTTCCCGCTCCTACTTCGTCGAGTAGTACGAGCGCTCTATGAGGATGAGCTAGGGGAGCGGGGGGTGCAGGGGAGGCAGGGGGAGATTCTTCTGGCTCCTGTAGAGACGTTGCTTGCAACGTCTCTACGGCTTGCGGCTTCTCGCCAATTTCTGTCAAAATGCGACTAATACGGCGAATGTGACCGGAAAAAGTGGATAAACTCTGTTCTAAGGATTGTTCGTCCCCGATATCGGCTAGTACGCTGTCAAACCAAGGCAATTCCACAGGTTCTTTGGCTGGGACAAACAAACCAACCTTTGCCATCAAAGCCGCCAATCCCAAGGTTTTCAGCGTCACAGTTTTGCCGCCAGTGTTTGGTCCTGTGATCGTCACTACTTTAATCTGGGGGTCGATTACCAGATCCACAGGCACGACACGATAACCTTGTTCGTGGGCATACTGCCATACTAGTAGGGGATGGCGCAGTTGCCGCAGGGTGATTTTTTCTCCTTGAGAACGCTTAATAAATCGGGGGGGATTTGCTCCCAACCACAGGCTGTATCGGGCGCGGGCGCAGGCAAGATCTAAAGTAGTGGCGATCGCTAGCACTCGCTCTAAATCTTCCTTAACTGCTGCTACTTGTTCGCTCAACCGTCGCCGAATTGCTTCTTCTTCTGCTTGCTCTCTGGCTATTTGTTGTCGTAGTTGATTGCCAAGAGGTACAATTCCATTCGGTTCTACATAAAGCGTTGCTCCACTGGTAGATGCATCATGCACAATGCCAGAAATAGCATCTTTATGAGTTGCTTTTACGGGAATGACAAAGCGATCGCCTCGTTGCGTAATCAGCTGTTCTTGGACTGCATTCGCTTGCCGTTGCAAAATTCCTTGTAATTTGCTAGTAATTTGGTTACGCAGTTGGCGTAAAGAATTGCGAATTCCACCTAAAGAGGGGCTAGCTCGGTCAGTTACCTTTCCTTGCTCGTCAATACAGTGTTGAATTTCCTGCTCCAACTCTGGATACGTCCGCAACCCAGATACTATTTCTTGAAGTACTGGGACATTTGGTTGCCGATCGATTACCCGCCGCAGCTGCCTTGTTCCAGTCAAAGTAGTAGCGATCGCTAACAGTTGCCCGCCTGTCAAAATTCCGCTGCGTTCGGCGCGTTCGAGTGACTCACCAATATCTTGAATACCTTCAAACGATAAACCAGTGGCAAGACTATTTTCTAATTGGTAAACTTCCACCGTTTGTAATAACAATTCCTGACTCTGCGCCTCTGAGGCAGGAATTACCAGCTTAGAAGCGGCGATCGCCCCTAACTTAGTCGCTGCAAAAGTAGATAAATGCTGGCACAGGCGCGGCCATTCTAACAGTTCTAAAGTCTCTGCTTGGATCAAGGCTGCTTAAATGTCGAATCTAAAAATACGTTTATGAATTGAGCTAATCTTGACTGCCATTTCTTGAGCATCAAAAAAGGCATTTTTGCTTAACTTAAATGTTAATTTTAGTACTTTAATACAAGGGATTACTCATGCTTAAGAGATACTTTGTAGTACTATTCTAACACGTATTTGTAGTACTGAGAGAATCCAGAATAGAGAATTTAGAAGAAAAACTTCTGATTAACTCCAGCAATTCTGACTGATAGCTTTTAATTTCTCCATGTTCTTTGCTACGACTAAGGAAGGTTGAAGAAAATACCCCTGTTACCCTCACCAACTGGGCTGTGAATTTGGTAATCTAGCAAAATAGTTTGGGAACGGATAGAAAAGCGTGAATATTCAAATTGGGCGAGGAAAAACAGCTCGCCGAGCCTACGGAATTGATGAAATTGCGCTTGTCCCAGGACAGCGTACACTAGACCCTAGTTTGGCAGACACTAGCTGGCGCATTGGCAATATCGAGAGAGAAATCCCGATTATTGCTAGTGCGATGGATGGAGTAGTGGATGTCCGTATGGCTGTCCTGTTATCGCAGTTGGGGGCAATGGGAGTCCTTAACTTAGAAGGCATCCAAACCCGCTATGCAGATCCAGAGCCAATTTTACAACGGATTGCGTCGGTAGGCAAAGATGAATTTGTCACGCTGATGCAGGAACTGTATGCTGAACCGATCAAATCAGAATTGATCGAGCAACGCATTGGGGAGATTAAGCAGCAAGGGGGCATTGCCGCCGTCAGTGCTACTCCAGTAGGGGCAAGCAAGTATGGTAGCGTCGTAGCAAAGGCTGGTGCTGACATATTCTTCGTGCAAGCAACAGTGGTGTCAACAGCTCACTTATCCCCTGAGTCGGTAACGCCGCTTGATTTGGCTTCTTTCTGCCGAGAGATGCCAATACCAGTAGTGTTAGGTAATTGTGTCACTTACGAAGTTGCCTTAAATTTAATGAAAGCAGGGGCAGCTGGAGTACTAATAGGAATTGGTCCCGGTGCGGCTTGTACATCGCGGGGAGTATTAGGTGTGGGTGTACCCCAGGCAAGTGCAGTTGCTGATTGTGCTGCGGCGCGGGATGACTACCATCAAGACACTGGCAACTACGTGCCGATTATTGCTGATGGGGGATTAATCACTGGTGGCGATATTTGTAAGTGTATTGCCTGTGGAGCGGATGGTGTGATGATTGGTTCCCCCTTCGCAAGAGCCGCAGAAGCACCAGGAAAAGGTTTTCATTGGGGCATGGCGACACCTAGTCCAGTTCTACCACGCGGTACTCGCATTCGTGTAGGTACTACTGGTACAACCGAGCAAATTCTCAGAGGACCAGCTCAACTCGATGATGGTACTCATAACTTTTTAGGTGCTTTAAAAACAAGCATGGGTACTTTAGGAGCTAAAGATATTAAGGAGATGCAACAAGTTGAAGTTGTGATTGCTCCTTCTCTATTAACAGAAGGCAAAGTTTATCAAAAAGCTCAGCATCTCGGTATGGGCAAGTAGAAAGGGGATTTGTAATTCGTAATTCGTAATTATTTCTTCACCTCTTACCCCTCGCCCCCCACAGATCGCTCTTGTGATTTTAAAATTTTCCACAAACCTAATGCGATCGCCCGAAAAACTAGAACTGTCGCCTACAATAGAGAAAGCGGAGACGTATGTTTCCGTTCACTCCTCACACCACACTCCGCCCGGACTACTGTTCGGGCGGTTCCTTATTTTTGGAGAATACAAGAGTCAAAAGACAGGAGAGAGGAGACAGGAGGAAAGAAACGGTAGAGAATCTGTCTAAATGCATATACTTGACGGGGAAAAACAAAGGTTTTCTCTGTGATAGAATTTTCAGAAAAGTAAGTAAAAATATAGCTAAGGATTTTCAGGCAATGTCAGCAGCTGCACAAGTTTCAGACTCTACGTTTAAGCAAGAAGTACTAGATAGTGAAGTTCCAGTTTTAGTGGACTTTTGGGCACCCTGGTGCGGACCTTGCCGAATGGTAGCTCCTGTAGTTGATGAGATCGCGCAGCAGTATGAAGGGCAAGTAAAAGTCGTTAAACTTAATACAGACGAAAATCCCAATGTTGCCAGCCAGTACGGTATTCGCAGTATTCCTACATTAATGATTTTTAAAGGTGGTCAAAAAGTTGATATGGTCGTAGGCGCGGTGCCGAAAACAACTTTGTCCAATACTTTAGAAAAATATTTGTAAAACTAAATCATCTTTTGAATACAAGGATGTTAAGCGCCTGATGTTGTTGGCTCTATGGCGCTTTTTGGTTGCTTAAGGCAGTACAGATTCAAATGTTACATTTTGAATGCTTTTGATTCCAGCCCAATTCTAGATAAAATAGAGTGCCACTTGTGCAGTAGCACTCATGACTTCATCTCGCTCATTTGAAACACTAGACTCACTTCAAGACGATATTTCTGCCTTGTTCGATCGGTTGCCGAATCTCAAAAATCGGCAACTGATCCAGCAAGCGATCGCTACCATTGTGCATCTGGCAGGTAGCGAAATTGACAGATTAGATTGGAAGATCCTGTCTGCATCTTTAGCAGACATGGAACTGGGTCTCCAACTGTTTCATACCTATCGACGCGTCAGGAAAATCACTATCTTTGGCTCGGCTCGTACTCCCGTAGATAGTCCAGAATACCGCATGGCATATGACTTTGCTCAGCGTGTAACTGAGTTGGGTTTTATGGTGATGACGGGCGGTGGCGGTGGGATTATGCAGGCGGGAAATGAAGGTGCAGGACGAGAAAATTCTTTTGGTTTGAATATTCAACTACCGTTTGAGCAGGAAGCAAATCCCTTTATTCAAGGCGATCCGAAATTAATTAATTTTAAGTATTTCTTTACTCGTAAACTTTTTTTACTCAAAGAAAGCGATGCGATCGCTTTGTTTCCTGGCGGCTTTGGTACTCAAGACGAAGCTTTTGAGTGCATGACATTGAGCCAAACAGGTAAATTTGGCCCCGTCCCTCTAGTCTTAATCGATCGCCCTGGTGGTGACTACTGGCAAGCTTGGAGTGATTATATTAACGAGCATCTGGTCAAAAAAGGTCTGATTAGTCCAGAAGACCCCAATCTTTACACTGTCACAGACAACCTAGATGTAGCTTGCAAGACCATCACTGGTTTTTACCAAGTTTATCACTCTTGCCGCTACGTGCGAGAGCTATTAATAATTCGCCTCAAAACCGAGTTATCCGATGATGAGGTGGAACAATTAAATGTTGACTTCAGCGACATTCTAGTTACAGGACGCATAGAAAAAAGTCGCGCCTTACCTCAAGAAGCTCAAGACGAAGAAACAGCAAACCTACCCCGCATTGTCCTCTACTTTAACCAAAGGGACTTGGGGCGTTTGTATCAAATGATTGCCAAGATTAATCGCATGGGAACTCCCTCTCAAGAGACAAAAGCCCATCCAGAGCGTAAGTAGGACAGAGGCAAGAGGCCAGAAGCTAGAGGATTTTCTCCCCCTGCACCCCCTGCACCCCCTGCTCGCTTAATAGGTATGCTTTAACTCAAAAGTGACTAACTTACCTAGCGGCGCGCAGTAGAAGAAAACCAGCTGCTCCAAAACCAAATATATTCGGCAACCAGCCAGCCAACCAAGGTGGGAGTATACCTTTCAAACCCAGTGCATCACTAGCAATTATCAGGGTGTAGTAAACAAAAATCACGATAATACTAATGCCAAAACTCGTTGTTCGACCTTGGCGACTGGGTTTGGTGCCTAAAATTGCCCCAATTAAACCAAAAACAATACAGACAAATGGAAAAGCGAGTTTTTCATGAATTCGCAGCTTATACCTACGAATTTTCTTCTCGTCAGCAGTCAGGCGGGCAAGCTCCAACTGTTTTCTAACTTGAGCAATATTCATCTCGTCAGAGTCGCGCACTCTAGCTGCTAGATCGAGGGGTGTGCGAGGCAGATGCAATTGTTGATGTTGAAATTGCACGATATTGCGATAGGAACCGTCTGGAGAAACTAAATAAATGGTGCCATTGAAAAAATCCCAGCTATTTTGCTTCGGATTCCACATAGCTGAATTTGCTGCCACGATTTGATTTATTCCAGAGCGAGAGCGATCGATCACAGTCAAGCCTTTCATCCGCTGACCATCAAATTCATCAGCATAAAACAAGCGCGTTAATATTCTTTTCTCGCTGCCATCTGGTAGCTTAACTTCTTCGTATTCAGGATAAAGAATTTGTTCTCGAAACGTTGGCTTTTCTTGCTTCAATGCTGTTTCTAGGGTAAGGGCAGCTTGATATTTGGCTGCTGGTACGATTTGCTCGTTGAACACAAATGTCATCCCCATGATAAAAAGACTGAGAATGAAGGCAGGCAAGACGAGGCGATAAATACTTACGCCACAGCTACGTAGGGCGATTAGTTCGCTGTCGCTAGACATCCGACTATAGGTCATCAAGGTAGCGAGTAGCGTGGACATGGGAAAGGAAAGGGCAACAAAATATGGCAGCTGCAACGAAAAAACGTTTAGGGCGATCTCAATCGGTAAGCCTGATTCCACTACTTTCCGTACCAGTTCAAACATAGAGCCAATCGCCACTAAAACAGACGAAAATGCCCCCACACCAAATAAAAAAGGCGGGAGTAGTTCAGCGGCAATGTAGCGATCCATCAGCGCAGGTTTGGGAACCAGCAACTGGAAAGACTTGAAAAATTTGTAGCTGGCAAACATCGAATTAGGGAGTAGGGAGTAGGGAAATGATGAATTATGAATTATGAATGATGAATTATGAATTCAGCCTTCATCATTGTTCATGCTTGAAAGTTATCGCCCAAGTAGTATTGACGTACTAAGGAATTGTTGTAGAGTTCTTTGGTGGAGCCGGAAGCGAGAATTTGTCCGTCTCGCATAATGTAAGATCGGTCAGTGATTGCTAGGGTTTCGCGGACGTTGTGGTCTGTGACTAAAATGCCAATGTGGCGATCGCGCAGCTTTTGTACCATTTCCTGAATTTCAGCTACAGCAATTGGATCGACCCCAGCAAACGGTTCATCCAAAAATAAAAATTTTGGTCCATCGCGTCCAGATGCCAAAGCTCTTGCTAATTCCGTTCGCCGCCGCTCTCCACCAGAAACGTAAATTCCTTTAGTGTGCGCCACTTTTTCCAAGCGAAACTCTCGCAATAACAAATTCAAGCGAGATTGCCATTCGCGGCGTGGCACTTGGGTTTGCTCTAGCACCAGTAAAATATTGTCCTGCACGCTCAGATGGCGAAAAATACTAGGTTCCTGTGCTAAATAGCCAATTCCTAGCTGCGCTCGTTTGTGCATTGGCAGTGCAGTAATGTCCTGGTCATTCAGCCATACTGTACCCTGATTCGGTTTCTCTAATCCTGTAGCAATGTAAAAAGTCGTCGTTTTACCAGCTCCATTTGGCCCGAGCAAGCCAACCACTTCACCTTGAGCTACCGAAAGATTGACGCCCAGGGCAACGACGCGCTTTTTGTAATGTTTATGAATATTCTCTAGGACTAATCTCATATTGCTTTTGCTGTGACTACATTGCAGACTGAAATTAGTCTAAAACCTACCGCCTGGGAGCAGCTGGCGCATTAGTAGGATTTGGGGAGGCAGATTTGGGGGTGAAAGCAGGTGTCTGTGGTGCTGCTTGAGGTTGAGTTGGCGTTGGCTTGGAGTTGAGCGGAGGCGTTTGTGGCGAGGAAGGTGTTTGCGCTTGGGGATTGCGATCGTCAATGATATAAATGGATTCCACTTGGGAGTTCGATCTAGGTGTAGCAATGAATCGCCCTTCATCAATTAAGTATGTAATGCTATCCCCCCTAATACTATTACCCTGTTGCAACACATAGACATTTCCGTTCAAAACAATTTTGCGTTCGCGGCTGAAGTATTGTGCTTGAGCAGCTGTAGCTTGAATCTGTCGAGAAGGGTAATTAATTTGGACATTACCAATAGCAGTGAAAACGCCAGTTTTGGAATCGGCTTCCTGACGAGTAGCGTTAATAAACAAAGAGCGATTTCCGGCTGCTTGACCTGTATTACCTTTTGTAGGTGTTTGAGCTGTGGCGCTGAGTGGAGTTGCAGCAAAGGCAATAGAGATCGCCAGACTAGCTGGTATCATCCAGGCTAAGCTGAAGTGACGTAGCCGGAAATAAGGCATAAAAGAAGGCATCATAGGAGATATGACTAGCGATCTAGTGGTCGAAACTAAATTTATCAGGTGGACAAGTCCATCTGTTGGGCTGTAAGTAGTGTATCAATCCTCTGCCAATACTATCTGGCAAAGAATGCACCTAAAAGCAATGGCTGCAACTAGTGTCAATCCTGACGCTTAAATCGCCCTAAAAGTTTCGCCAATAAAATATAACCCAGAAAATCTGGGGGCAAATTTTTAATCTTCAGCTCGTACAATCCTGGGTAAGGGTAAGGCTATGTTTTTTGAAGCGATCGCGCCATTGCCTATTACCCATTCACTCACTTTTTCTGGCCCTGTCTGTTGCAGTGTCTTTAACAAAACTACACTTTGACTCAATAACTCATCCACATCAATGCCACTATAAGTAGCAGGATAACGCCGCAGCCGATTGATTCCTTCTCCCAACAAAATCACTGCGCCGCGCCAATTTGAGTTACTCAAATGATAAATACCTACCGCAATTTGCAAAATTCCTTGATAGAAAGTTTTTGGCGGTTCTGTCGCGTCGATCCACAAAGCTTCTAAGGTATCGTGGCAGGCGTAGAACTGGCCTTGATTAAACTGATCTACACCTTGCCAGAACTCATTTGATATCTCTTGGTTCATATTTATTGCTTGTCAAAAGTCATTTGTCAAAAGTCATTTGTTTGTCACTTGTTCAAAACTAATAATTTTTAACTCTTGACCCTTGACTAATAACCAATGACTAGTGACCAATGACTTTTGACATATTTCCTTATCCCATGCTGTCGCGCACAGTTTTGATGTAATCGAGATCTATATCTTGATTCTCACCAGCAAAATCGTTCTCTGAGGTGAGAAATAGCATACAGTGGCATTCTTTACGCTCTCGCATCGGTACACAAGGGCAATTCCAGAATGTGGCGTGTACTTCTGCTTCTTTGTCTTCATAGTGACGACAAGGACATAAGGGTGCGCCTAAATCGTCTTTATGTTTGGCAAGTCCTTCAATTACCACAGCTGTTACGGAAGGATCGACACAGAAGTAAGTGCCTGTGCGTTTAGCATAGGTTTGAGAAAAATGCCACATTGCCTCTAAACTCTGTTCGCTGGATAGGCTGTTATCTTCTGCCGGATTCATAAAATGAGTTGATGAGAAGTGAATATTTTTGCATTTTATCGTAGAGGCGATCGCATCTATGCGATCGCCTCTTTCTAGCTACTTTATCTACCTGGACAAATTTGAATCGTATGCATAAAAAAATGCTGTTGAACCAGCATTTTTATTCAGGTTGAGCCTGGGTTACGACCAGACTAGCCTCTACGCCTTTGCCTCTAGCCCCTCAATTAGCGCTTGGCCAACTTTTTCGCTAGCTTCCGCAGACGAATGGATTTGGGTGTTACTTCCACCAATTCATCTGGCCCAATGTATTCCAAAGCCCGTTCTAGGCTCATGTCTACGGGCGCTTGCAACTGCACTAGTTCATCACCACTGGCAGCACGGTGGTTGGTTAGCTGTTTCGTCTTACAAATGTTCAGTTCCAAATCTTGCTGACGGTTGTGTTCTCCTACAATCATGCCTTTGTAAACCTTAGTGCTAGGAGTAATAAAGAATACTCCCCGATCTTCGGCGTTTCTCATTGCGTAGAACGTAGCCACACCCTCTTCAAAGGAAATTAATACTCCATTGCGACGGGCTTCAATTTCCCCAGACAGCGGACGGTAATCGAGGAAGCTGTGGTTCATGATCCCCTCGCCCCTCGTCATCCGCATGAATTCACCCCGGAAACCAACTAAGCCACGAGCAGGGATAATGAATTCTAGCTGGGTACGTCCGTTGCTACCCACTTGCATATCTTGCATTTCACCCCGGCGTTGTCCTAGCCGTTCAATACAGCTACCAACACCTTCTTCCGGCACATCCAGCACTAAGCATTCGTAGGGTTCGCAGGGTTGCCCGCTGACTTCCCTATAAATTACCTGCGGCTGAGAAACCTGAAATTCGTAGCCTTCGCGCCGCATGGTTTCGATCAGAATGCCTAAATGGAGTTCACCGCGACCGGAAACGAGGAATTTATCGGGTGAGTCGGTTTCTTCTACTCGCAGGGCGACGTTGGTTTCGAGTTCGCGCATCAGGCGATCGCGCACTTGCCTTGAGGTAACAAAATTGCCTTCGGTTCCGGCAAAGGGCGAATCATTTACAGAAAATGTCATCTGTAATGTCGGCTCATCTACCTTAATTAGTGGTAGTGCCAGCGGTTCGTTCGGGCAAGTAATCGTCTCGCCAATATTTGCATCGGCAAATCCTGCCACAGCTACAATATTGCCTGCTGAAGATTCTTCTAACTCAATCCGCTTCAGCCCTTCAAATCCCATCAACTTGCTAACTTTTGCTTTGACAATTGCACCTGTTTCTGTTACCAGAGCGGCTTGTTGTCCCATGCGGATTGTGCCGTTATGAATCTTACCAATGACAATCCGTCCCACATATTCGGAGTAATCCAGAGTGGTGACTTGCAACTGTAGTGGTTTATTAACATCACCTACAGGTGGTGGCACGTGACGCAGAATTGCTTCAAACATCGGTTGCATATCTACCCCTTCTGCGTCTAAATCTTCTTTGGCATAGCCATTTAGACCAGAAGCAAATAAGTAGGTAAACTCGCACTGAGCGTCATCTGCGCCAAGTTCCAAAAACAGATCCAATACTTTATCGATCGCACCATAAGGATCTGCCTGGGGACGGTCGATTTTGTTGACGACAACGATCGGGCGCAGTCCCTTTTCTAGGGCTTTTTTCAACACAAAGCGAGTTTGGGGCATCGGTCCTTCGTTGGCATCTACAATCAAGATGCAGCCATCAACCATGCCTAGTACGCGCTCGACTTCACCACCGAAGTCAGCGTGACCAGGGGTATCTACAATGTTAATCAGCGTGTCTTTGTAGCTGAGTTATACGCTTGGGGAAAAAATAGTGAGT
>QQTW01000506.1_pt1 | contig 24258 bp, 19 predicted proteins | sample 1904831 | NCBI WGS metagenome assembly QQTW01 (sample SAMN09435610, study PRJNA476489) | Subsurface metagenome, whole genome shotgun sequencing project. | reverse complement strand
AATTTTTCGTAGTGCGCCTTCTTCAGTGATGCATAATGATGTCGAATATGCTTTTCGTCAGGATAGCGATTTCTTTTACCTAACTGGGTTTAATGAAGCAGAAGCAGTGGCGGTTTTAGCACCCCACCACCCAGAACATAAATTTATCTTGTTCGTCCAACCGAAGGAACGGGAGAAAGAAGTCTGGACGGGTTATCGCTGTGGAGTAGAAGGAGCGAAGGAAAAATTTGGGGCTGATGAAGCTTACCCGATCGCAGAACTCGATGAGAAGCTGCCTCAGTATATCGAAAAAGCAGATCGCATTTACTACCATTTAGGACGCGATCGCGCTTTTAATGATAGAATCCTCAAATACTGGCAGCGATTGATGGCAACTTATGCCAAGCGGGGTACGGGGCCGATTGCGATCGAAGACTCTAATCCAATCTTACATAGCATGAGATTGATGAAAAGTCAAGCAGAACTGGATTTAATGCGTACTGCCGCTGATATAGCAGTTGAGGCACATAACTACGCCCAAGAAATCGCGCAACCAGGGCGGTATGAATATGAGATCCAAGCAGAGATGGAAAGGATCTTTCGGCTTCGCGGCGGAATGGGGCCAGCATATCCCTCAATTGTGGCATCTGGGGCGAATGCTTGCGTTTTGCACTACATTGAGAATAATCGGCAGATGCAGGATAACGAACTGCTGTTAATTGATGCTGGTTGTGCTTATGGTTATTACAACTCCGACATTACCCGCACGTTTCCTGTAGGGGGTAAGTTTACAGGCGTTCAGAAGACATTGTATGAGATAGTGTTGGAGGCGCAGAAACAAGCGATCGCACAAGTCAAACCTGGTAATCCCTACAGTGCTATTCATGATACAGCAGTACGGGTATTAACAGAAGGTTTAGTCGAACTAGGTATACTCAAAGGTCAAATCGAAGATCTAATTAAAGAGGAAAAATACAAACCCTTTTATATGCATCGCACCGGACATTGGCTGGGGTTAGACGTGCATGATGTTGGTGTCTACCAGCACGGAGAATCACCCCAAATCTTACAACCAGGGCAAGTTTTAACCGTAGAACCAGGTCTATATATTGTCCCAGATACCAAACCAGCAGAAGATCAACCAGAAATCGATCTCCGTTGGAGTGGTATCGGGATCAGAATTGAAGATGATGTTTTGGTGACAGAATCAGGACATGAAGTTTTAACGGCTGGAGTTCCCAAAGCAATAGACGAACTGGAAAGATAAAGTAGGGTGGGCAATGCCCACCTTCAACAGTGACCCGAACAAACAAGGCAATGCCCACCTTCAACAGTGACCCGAACAAGCAAGTCAAGAAAGAAGTGCGATTTATTTTCATCAAAGATTGGGCTATAAATTGATCGCAGTCAATATAAGTAAACACGCTCAAAAAACAGTTTTAAGAACAACCCTCAACATATTCGACTTCAGGAAGTTTACCGGGTCTGAACCGAGTTACTTTTTTACCATCAGTCTCGAATACGACGCGGTAGTTTTTATCTGAGGCATTTTTTGGGACAAATGTCAAATAATGCCCTGCTTGAACATATTCATGGGGGGTAACTTGAATTTGTCTTGGATACAGGGACTTGATGCGAGATTCAGCATCGCCAATCTTCGCACCACTTAAGGTAGCGATCGACTTATTTTTTTCCCACACATCTACTCTAGAAATGCGCCCGTCTGTCACCATAAACCCGATATCTTTGAGTTCGCGCGGTTTAACGTAGAAGCAACTCGGATTAGTTTCATCACCACTTTCTCGAATTAACTTTGTAGCAGCAGCTTTTGATGCTGCGGCAATTGTCATACCAACACGAACCGATCCGATACCATTGATATAAACTTTCGAGTCGTTTGTCAGTTTTGTTTGTGCTAAAACCGAGTCGATGGTAAGGGTAGATGCAAGTGTGGCGATAAAAAAATTTAAGAATTTGGCTTTGCAATTCATATATATTTAGCAATAAAATTTGGGTTAAGCGATCAACTTATCCCCGCCCTAAATGGACGAGAATCTCGTGTACGAATGCCCTTTGTCATTTGTCATTTGTACAAATGACAAATGACAAAGCATTGTTTCCTTGTTGCTTTCACATAAACTATAAAAATAGCCTGCGCAAAGCAGGCTAAATCAGTTTTCAGTCTTGGTCAACAAAGTTCGCTCGATCAAGTGATATTTTGCTTAATGAGCAGCGATCGCTCGTTTATAAGCTTCGTCTAGTACTTCGGAAAGGGTAGGGTGGGCGTGAACTAGATGTGCTAGCGAGTGAACTGATTGACGGTTGGCGATCGCAGCGGATGCTTCGTGAATCAAATCTGCGGCGTGCATTCCAATGATATGGACTCCCAACACTTCCCCTGTATCTTTGCGATAAACCACTTTCGCAATTCCATCGGCTTCGCCTTCAGCCAGCGCCTTAGAATTACCTTTGAAGTAACTCCTCACTGTAGCGACTTCAAATCCTTCAGCTTGTCCCGATTCCTTGGCTGCTGTTTCTGTCATCCCCACATAACTGATTTCTGGGTGAGTAAACGCAGCTGCGGGAATACTGCGATAATCTACATCGCGCGATCGCCCACAGATATTGTCTACTGCAACAATACCTTGAGCCGAAGCAGCATGAGCTAACATCATCTTGCCAGTAGCATCACCAATTGCCCACAGATTCGGTAATGGTTCACCTCCTGACAGCACAGCCATACTGTCATTGACGGGAATAAATCCTCGGCGATCGATTTCCACCCCTACAGACTCTAGCCCTAGATCTTTAGTGGCTGGGATGCGTCCAGTTGCAACTAAGCAAGCGTCTACTTCAATTACATCCACGTCTTCTTTGGTTTTGAAATCCGCCAGCTCAATTACTACGGGCGTTCCAGGGATAACTTTTTTGGCATATATCCCTACATGAGTTTCAATATCGCGGGGAGTGATCAGAATTCGCTCTGCTAGTTTAGCAATATCTCGGTCAAAACCTGGCATGAGTTGGTCGAGGGCTTCAATCATCGTGATTTCACAACCCAAAGCCGAGTAGACATCGGAAAATTCTAAGCCGATATAGCCACTACCAATAATTGCCATCCACTCTGGTAGTGTCTCCAATTTTACCCCTTGGTCGCTGGTAAATACTGTTTTGCCGTCTACTTCAATACCTGGGGGAACGAATGGTATCGAACCAGGAGCGAGGATAATGTCTTTAGCTGTAACAGTTTTCTCGCCGCTGTCCGTAGCAATTGTAACTTTTTGCTGTCCAGCTACTTTACCCCATCCCCGGATAATATCAACACCGAGACGTTTGAGGCTGTTGGTCAAGTCTCCCTGAAGTTTGCTAACTAAGTTATTAGCGTGGTTAGCGATCGCCTCTCGGTCAAACTGAACATTCCCTAATTGGATACCCAGAGTTTTCAAATGATGAGCATCCCGCAGTTCTCGCACCCTGCCAGACGCTGCTAACAGTGCCTTAGAGGGAATGCAACCACGATTGACACAGGTTCCGCCCATATCAGCGGCTTCAACTATCGCTGTTTTCAAGCCACAACTTCTGGCGTGTAAAGCAGCCCCATGTCCGCCTACCCCAGCGCCAATAATCACTATGTCGTAATCAAAACCCTGACTCACTGTGAGCTTCTCCTGGTGCGTGTTGCTTTTTTATTCTCAAGTGTTTTGCAATTATTTTGCAATTGTTTTGCTGGGATGTCGGAGCGTTTGCCTAATTTTGTGAAAAACTTATGGCAATTTCCGCCTTCTCCTCCGACAGGTGCGAGGATAATTACTCCTTTTGAATTGCGCTCAAACTTCAAACGTCAATATACGCTCTTTTGCCTCGCCACGAATACTACTGAATCCGAGCATACCTCGACTAGCAATGATAGAGATCGCTATCATTGAAGAAAGGGGAATAATAAATTTGTCAGGGTAAGACATTGCCCTAGAAACTAGGATATTTGTCTTTATCGCTGTCAATGCCCCCATGCATTGAATGCAACATAAAGCCTGTCATTTCTACTCACGCTTTCACCAAAAAGTACCAGAAAGTAATTAATTTTTTATTAAAATTTTAACCATGCCTTCTAGCTTAGAAATTTTTATCCAATACTTAGATTTATCTCAAACTCAGATAAAATCTTTTCTCTCGCAACCCCTAGCGGAGTGTCTCAAGTCGCCTGAATTGAAACAACAGCTACAAAGCTTAGACACCTATTTACTCAAGGAAACTTTGCCTACGGCTGCGAGTGTATTAGCTGAACGATTACCTCCCTTTTATCATTGGCTGCACGATGAGTTAGGTGTTAAGCGTGTCCCTGATAGCCCAGCCCATGCAACAAAATGGGTGATTGGTTTCGTTAACAATCAAGAAAGCCTAACTCGTTTGGTAGATTTACATCGTCCTGTTCCTCGTCCGGCTTTAGAACGCTCAATTCCTTATTTAGTAGGAATGTTTGAAGGTGTAGAAAATGAGCGGGTAAGGCAAGAATGGCAAAAAGCTATTGCTGCTCTTTGTCTAGTTTTAGCTGTGGCGGCGCGTGAAGCAGATCGAGGCACTCGTATTGCTTAATGCGAACAACGATGCAGACGAGTTAACAGCAACACAATCTCGTCAACTGCTTGCTTTAAAGTTGTAGCAGGTCCTGATTGATTGACGATGATGCTGAAAACTAGTGGTTCGTAGTTAGGTGCATCAATATATCCAGACAGGGCGACAACACCACTAACTGTCCCTGTCTTAGCTTGCACAATACCTTGGGCTGGCGTGTTACGAAAACGCTGTTTGAGCGTACCGCTGATACCAGCTACTGGTAAAGAGGCGCGATAGAAAGAGGCTAGGGGCGATCGCGCCATTGCGATCAAAGTTTGGGCGATCGCTTCTGGACTGACCAAATTATGCCGTGATAATCCCGACCCGTCAACGATCGCATAACCAGATGGATCGACTCCCAATTGAGTTAAAGTTGTCTTGACTACATCCAAACCCGTCTGTGCAGTTGAATCTGTCGGGCTTAACTTGCCTAAATTAGCTCCAAGCACTCGCAGCAAAGCTTCAGCATAAAGATTATTACTGTTTTGATTCGTCTCTTTTAACAGTTCTGATAGTGGTGGTGATTCTACCTCTCCTAATTCATTTAATAGTAGAGAAATATTGGCGATCGCATTTCTTGGCTGCGCTTGCGTAAATCTGCTTTCATCGATCCCTACATCTGCTAAAGCGCGCCGAAAGTGCCGTAAAAAATGTTCATCTGGATCGACTACAGCTAAAGATATCGATTCAGGCTTTGCATCAATGTTTAACTGCCCCGTAATCTTTAACACACTCGTGTTTGATTCCCGACTGACATTAACCCCAACTGATTCAACCGAGCGAACTGTGGTAGATTCATTGTCAATCTGCCATTGCCTTGCTTCTATTGGATCTGACCAGTTGACTAGTAGCGGTTGACTCAGTTGTTGCGGAATTAGCATTAATTTGACAACATTTTGATTCAAGATCGAGCTATTGACAGGTGCGCCATAATCTGCATATACATCTTCCCATTCCCAGCTAGGGTTAACATTTGGGCCTCTAAAGTAATCATTTTCAGCAATCAGTTGGCTATATTGACGAATTCCCCGTTGATATATCTGTTGTGCTAATTCTTTTAACTGCGCATCGGTTAAACTAGGGTCGCCGCGACCGACGACACGCAACCCACCGTCTTGAGTTGCATACACAGAAGTGCGAATCCGAAACTGGGAACCTAATTGCAAGACAGCAGCGGTCGTAAGTAGCTTTACGTTAGATGCAGGTATAAAATATTTATCAGCATCGTGGCTGTAGAGAGTATCACCACTCGCCCTTGTTTGAATCAAAATGCCCCAGCGTCCTCGGCTGAATTCCCGACGGTTTGTAACTGTTTCTATTGCTGTAGCAAGTTGGGCTGGACAAAGGGCAGGCGAAATTTGTGTTCGACCTGGCTTTTGTGCAACTGTTAAGTTAGTAGCATGGGAACGAAAAGCGTTTTTTGCTTCGGCTGCTTGCTGTCCGATGTTTAACTGAGCCTGGAGCAATATTAACAGCCCAATTGGTCGAGCAATACTCGATAAACAATAATTTTTACTACAATAATGTTGTAATATTGGCGTGATTAATGTCCGTAGAAACACTATATTTTTCTATCTAGCTATTTAACAGAATAAGTGTATATATTTTATGAGAAAGCAAGACTTTGATAGTCACGTTGCTTCAAAGGAGATTAATCGTCGCGGTAATCGTGTGAAATACGTTTTAGTTGCTGTTTCTCTACTTTTTACCTTGGGGTTCTTCGCTGCTGGCTTCTTTGCCTATAAAATTTTGGTACAGAAGACAGCGATCGCTCCTGTCAATAATCAAACTAATGGTGATAATAGTACTTCAGCTTCATCTACTTCAAGCAGTTCATCCACCTCTCAAGTTGCCACTACTAATGATGGCATTCCCACAGCACAATTAGTGCAGCCTGCTTTAGGTAATAAAGCACGGGTGGAATTAACCGCTGTGAAGAGAATACCCGGAAAAACGGATGAAGTAAGCGTAGAGATGCGGATTGAGCGGCTGGCAGATATTGTGGATGACAGTGATGTTATCAGTATTGGCTCTACAACTGCCACTAATCCTGATTCTAGTCAAACCTATCAAGCTATTGACTTCCTTAGACGTTCATCTGGCGAGGCAACTCTGTCTGATATGCGGCGGGGTCAACCAATCGAAACCTATGTTGTCTTAAATATACCAGCAGGTGTCAACACGATTGACATATATATTGACAATACACGACCATTTAAAAATATAGCGATCGCTGATGCACAAGCAGCTAGTGAAGACAATAGTTCCCCAGTTGCTTCCTCCAGTAGCGCCGTCATTCAGCCAGGACAATTTGTGCAAAATGCTCTTGGCACTAAAGCACGAGTAGAGTTACTTTCCGTTAAACGACTAGAAGATCCAAAAGTGGCAACTCATGATGTAGTCAACGTGCAGATGCGTATCGAGCGGATTACTGCGGAAAACCCCAGTTTTGATGACACCATTAGTGTTGGTTCTACCACCGCCCGTAATCCTGATACTAGTGAAACTTACAAACCTGTTGGCTCGATTGAGGGTTCAAGTAGTTCGGTTAGTTTGGCGCGTATACTCCCAAGTTCTTCGGTAGATGCCTATGTTTGGCTGAGAGTGCCAAAAGAGGTTAACAATCTCGATATCTATGTTCCAGAAACAGCAGCATTTAAAAACGTGCCCATCGAAAACTAGCTAAAAAGCGATCGCACCCCCCTACCTGGGGGATGATAGGCAATGCGATCGCCCCTCTTTACGTTCTTGGCGCTCTTCGCGTCTTGGCGGTACTCTTCGAGAAGCCGCTAAACGCTAGACGCAACGCTTGACTTCGTGAACGCTACACTTCGTGAACGCGTCTACGTTTCCTAATTAATACTCAGGCACAGACGAATCTACTTCTCGACTCCAAGCAGTAATTCCGCCCTTAACATTAGTACCTTCAATCCCAGCTTCCTTCAAAATGCCTAGAGCCTTAGCCGATCGCCCACCCATTTTACAATGAGCGATTAACCGATGACCGTTGAGCAATTCCTTCACCTTATCCACACCTTCCCCATCTTCAATATCGGGTAACGGCACTAAAACAGAACCAGGAATCTTGGCAATTTCATACTCATTCGGGTTACGGACATCTAGCAATACGAAATCATCCGCACCGCTTTCGATTAATTCCTTCAATTCCTGAACAGTCATTTCAGACATTTCCATCTGTTTTTTTGCCTCCTCTGCCTTAGCTTGGGGAATACCACAGAAGAATTCGTAATCGATTAACTTCTCAATTACAGGACGTACTGGATTGGGACGTAGCTTCAATTCCCGGAACTTCATTTCCAAGGCATTATACAACAACAACCGCCCGCTCAGCGTTGTTCCTTGTCCTAAGATAATTTTGACAACTTCAGTAGCCTGAATTGTGCCAATAATGCCGCATAAAACACCCAAAACGCCACCTTCAGCACAAGAGGGAACCATTCCTGGTGGTGGTGGTTCTGGATATAAATCGCGGTAGTTCGGCCCGCCTTCGTAGTTAAATACTGTTGCTTGCCCTTCAAATCGGAAAATGGAACCGTAGACATTGGGCTTATTTAACAACACACAGGCATCATTTACTAGATACCGTGTGGGAAAGTTATCTGTGCCGTCTACAATCACATCATAAGGTTCCATGAGTGAGAGGGCATTTTCAGAACTTATCCGCGTTTCATAAAGATCCACCTGACAGTTGGGATTGATCTCTAAAACTCGTTCTTTCGCGGATTCGATTTTGAGCTTACCTACCCCCGAAGTACCGTGAATGATTTGACGATGCAGATTAGAGCTATCTACAACATCAAAATCTACAATTCCAATGCGTCCTACACCAGCTGCTGCTAAATATAACAGCAAGGGAGAACCTAACCCACCTGTGCCAATACAAAGGACACTTGCAGCCTTCAGGCGTTTCTGCCCTTCTAGTCCTACCTCTGGCAAAATGATATGGCGGGAATAGCGTCCGTATTCTTCTTTGGTTAGTTGGATTTCATCTAAGTTGGGATTGAGCATAGCAGTTTGATGGCAGGGAGCGGATTTAATATCCTAAGCTAAAAATGAGATCCTTTTGTAAGAGATTAAATTAATTTTTAAATTAGCCTGTCAACAATAATTTCTTCTGGTTGGAACTGGTTGTTATCATCCAAACACCAACTCTGCAATTCGCCTGCTTTGCCTTGTGGTACAGAAACAATGATATATGAATAGGCTTGCCAAGCACACACTCGATCAAATTCAGATGGAATTGCTGGATGGTCGGGGTGAGAATGGTAAATTCCAATTATATCAAGTTGGCGATCGCGTGACTCTTTTTGCACTCTCAAAATTTCCTCTGGCGCGATCGTGTAGTGGGTGCTTTTATTTTCACTTAGCTGCCATTTAGTATCAATCTCAGAAAAAGACTCAACTGCTTGGGCACTCCAAACATTTTCCGTTGCGGTCGCATCTATCAAAATTTTGCCATCCTGACTCAGCTTACCCAATAGCAAGCCACAGCACTCTTGGGGATAAGTACTTTGTGCATGGGCGCAAATTGCTCGTATATGTTCGGCAGCAAGTTTAAGCATCACAATTGATTTTAGATTTTAGATTTTGGAGCCTTGGATTGGGAATTTTCCTCCTTGTCCCCTTGTCCTTGCTAATGTGCCTTGCCAACTCCGAGATATAATTCTGCTACCTTCGGATCGTTGAGTAATTCATTACCAGGGCCTGAAAAGCGATCGCGTCCTGTATCCAAAACATAAGCTCGATCTGCCATTGCAAGGGCTTTCCTAGCATTCTGTTCCACCAAAACGATCGCCACTCCCGCAGAGTTAATTTGTCGAATTTGCTCAAATACATTATTTACCAACAGGGGTGACAACGCTGCACTCGGTTCATCCAGCAGCAATAAACTAGGTTCCAGCATCAAAGCCTTACCCATTGCCAACATCTGGCGTTCGCCACCTGAAAGAGTGCCAGCTTTTTGACGGCGACGGTTAGCTAGGGCTGGAAAACTAGCATATATTCTCTCTTTTAAGGGAGCTAAAGGAGTATTGCGAATATAAGCCCCCATTTCCAAATTCTCTTCTACACTGAGCGAGGGAAAGACATTTGATATTTGCGGTACATAGCACATCCCGCGTTGTACGATTTGATTTGACTTTAACTTGGTAATATTCTCGCCCTTGAAAGTAATTCTGCCGCGATGCGGGGTGAGTAACCCGAAGATGGTTTTAGCTAATGTGGATTTGCCAGCACCATTCGGGCCAATTACCGCTACTAGTTCTCCCGGTAAAATGCGAAAATTCATACCTTGAAGGATGTCTAGGTCTTTGACATAGCCAGCCCAGACATCTTCAACTTCTAATAAGAAAGCGCGATCGTTCATAGTCAGCTTTCAGCTTGAGAGCAGTCAGCCTTTAGCTTATCTTATACACGAAAGCTAACTAAACGTGCCTTCATTGTGGTGTCTTTTGTAGCTCTGGTCTTTCCTCTGGAACAATTGCTGCTTCTACTGGACAGACTTGTAAACAGATACCGCAGTCTATGCAGGTGGCGTAATCGATCCAATACCAATCATTACCCTTAACATTCTTGCCAGGGCCGGGCTGAATGCAAGCTACAGGGCAAGCATCAACGCAATCGGCAACGCCTTCGCAAATTTCAGTAACAATTGTATGTGCCATATTGTTTTATCTTTAAATATTTTTTACAGGAACGTCAATGATTTTTTATTTATTTTAACAAAAAATCATTTGACTATTTAATTTAACTTTGAAAATATAACTTGACTGAGTTGGTATAACAATATATAGATTTAAATATTAGTTTTTTCTATAAAGGCTATAGACAAAATGCGCTCTGTTGTAGTTTCTTATAAGCTGGCATATTTTGCTTTCAGGCTGCCTTTGTTTTTTGTCCTCGGTCATTTGTATTGTGGATTGACAAATGACTAATAATTGATCGCAGCTAAATTAGCTGATTAAGTTAGATTTATATATTTTCATATATAGAAAGTTACTATTTCTCCAAAGGAGTTCTTTGCAAATCAGGTCTTTCCTCTGGAATAATTGCGCCTGTTGGACAAACTTTTAAACAAATGTCACAATCTATACAGTTGGTAAAGTCAATCCAGTACCAATCAGTCCCCTTAGCATTTTTGCCCGTGCCAAGATTAATACAAGCGACCGGGCAGGCATCAACACAATCTGCAACGCCTTCGCAAGTATCAGTCATAATTGTGTATGCCATATTGTTATCTGTTCAGTTTTTTCAGATTTTTTATCTTTTTTTAGATTAAAACATTGGCTTTTTGCTGCTATCTGCCGTTAGCATGAGCTATGTTAAGTTAGTTTGTGTACATTGTTACAATAAAATTCTTAAATCAAACGCTATTAACTTATTTTGTTTTAATTTATAGCTAAATAAATGCTACCAATTCACTATGGAATTATTAAAAATACTATCTTTGTAAAGTAGCACAACTGAGTTATCTTATGTATCATGTGAAGCATTTTAAAAGAGCGCTCAATTACGTGCGATCGCACAGTATCTCTTTAACAAAATATTTGACGGTGGGCATTGCCCACCCTACAAAATTATTTATTTTTCATTAGTGATTTAGGAACTAGGAATAGGAATTACGAATTAAGGAGTCAATGGCTCGATCGCCGGGATACCATCTGCTTCAATCCAAGCAATTTGTTGGATATGATGACTACGAGCGTATTGCCGAATAGCATCCGGTTCGCGATCGCCATAATCCATTTCCACCCGAACCAGATGGGGGGAATTTCTCAGTTTTTCCGCATAGGCAAAAGCGGCGGTATAAGCTTGAGGTGAAGCTGGTACAACCAACCAGTTAGTGACTGGTGTAGCTTGGGGTAAGCGATCGCTCTTGAGCAGAACTTGTTGTAAGTCCTCAATATTCAGGACAAAGCCAATACCGGGAATGGTTTTCCCTTGAGGATGATACAGCCCTAAAAGTTGGTCATAGCGACCACCTTGTCCTAATATACGCGGTTGAGTTTCCGAGTCACTGACGACTTCAAACACGATCCCAGTGTAGTAGTCGAAGGTTTGAATTAGGCTCAAGTCTAAAATTAAAGGGAAATTTTGAGCAGTTTGACCGAATTGTACAGGGAAGCAGCGATCGAGTAACTCAATCAGCGATTTAAGCCGATCTAGCGCTTCAAGCTGGGGAATGTCTAGCTGCAAAAGAGCAACTTTTTGCAATACATCAGCAGGGTGTCCGCGTAGATCGAGCATCAGCAAGGCTCTTTGGCGCAATTCGTCGCTCAAAGGTAGAGTTTCCAGGGTAATGCGATCGAGATCGGCGATCGCCTGTCGCACCTGATTTTGTAGATGAGGGGGAAACGGTGACAGTAGCGATCGGGCAATTCCCGCCTCTCCTAAAATTAAACACCATCGATCCAAACTCAGTTGATTTAGACACTCTGCCAGCAACAACAACACCTCAGCATCAGCAAGAGTGCCACCACCGCCGAGTAATTCTACCCCAGCTTGATAAAACTCCAGTTGGCGATTGTGACTGCTTTCGTCTGTGCGGCGAAATACATTGGCATTGTAGTAGAGGCGTTGGGGATAAGTAGCGCCAGCCATGCGGGTGACAGCTGTACGCGCGATCGAGGCAGTTAATTCAGGACGTAACCCCAGTGACTCTGATGCATCCTGAATTTGAATCACGGTTGAGCGCCCAATCGCCTCCCCAGCCATCAGCGTATCCAAGCGTTCCAAAGTAGAAGTGATAATCTGGTGATAACCCCAACGATGAAACACCTGTTGCAATCGTTCTTCGACCCAACGTTTTTGAGCCACATCTAAGGGTAATAAATCTCTTGCTCCAGCTGGCGGCTGATAAACCATCTATTTTTTCTTCCCACCAAACAAACCACCAAACAAACCACCGTTCTTAGACTGTGCTGACTGCTGACTCTGAGTAGTCTTTGTAGGATTGGACTGACTTGCAGATGTTTGAGCCAGTGTGTCTAATAGCGGTTTAATCTTTAATGCTAGTTCATCTTTGGGATCTAATTGCAGCGCTTTATTAATATGCACCTTAGCCATTGCGATCAAATTTTGTTTTAAATAAACTAGTCCCATCAAACTATGACAGCGACTATTATTCGGTTTGAGTTTCAGCGCCTCTTGTAACTCTACCCTAGCCCCAGCAAAAATATTCTTCTCAATTAAAGTTTGAGCGCGACGGAGATAAGGCTCAACTACTGACTCTGGCTCTGGTTGCGGCGATGGTGGTTGTTGATCGTTCGCGTTTGGGTCGAGCGCAGGAGTTGACGCTGGCGATCGCAATCCACTACCGCCCTTATGCAACAAGTAAACCATATTTAACTCGCTGATTTGAGCAATTAGTGCCATCACTTGCTCCAAAGATTGGTATTGTTTTTGTGCCAGAGAGTTGATGGCAGTTCTGTAGACGCGATCGATATCATTACTCTGTTTGAGTTGCTGGGATAGTTCACTTTTGAGTTGAATGGAAGCCGCTTCTTGTCTCAAGCGCTTACTCATTTCCCTTAGCAATACCACATATTCAGCACGATTGCGCTCGATCGAGAACTTTTCGTAAGCTGGATTAACAAGCTTAGACAACAGCGAGTTTGCCAGTTGTTTATCAACAACACTAGTAGCCTGACAAGTATCTGGATGCAGGCGACGGGCAATTTGCAGATAGCGTTTGCGAATCTCCTTAAAATCTGCATCCACCGGAACACCCAAAACTGCATGGTGATCCGTGAAATCAAATAGGAACAGCCCACTATCAATTTTGTAAGACATAGTACCCTGACTCACCTGCTGGGAATGAAATTACCGATCTGTTTTTTACTCTCAATCGTTATTATTCCCAGCAGTTGCCTAGGGATTATAATTACCAAGCTGATAGTGGTGGAACTTGCATGAGTTCCTGACTGAGACTGTCATGAATGTTACCGTTTGTAGCCAAGATTCTGCCCGACTCGATGCGTATAGGGCTTTTGTCGTAGGCTGTTACCTTACCTCCTGCTGCTTCCAACAGTACTATCCCAGCAGTAATATCCCAAGGAGCAATACCCCGTTCCCAGTAGCCATCTAGACGACCACAAGCAACGTGAGCTAGATCGAGGGCGGCGGAACCACTGCGCCGCACTCCCTGTGTTAGGTGGGTGAGGTGACAAAATTCGGCATAGTTATTATCTGATGTTTCGCGGCGATCGTAGGCAAAGCCCGTGACTAAGAGACTTTTGCTCAACTCGGATGTGGTGGAAACTTGGATCGGTTTGCGGTTACAGGTAGCTGAAGATCCTTTTGCTGCGCGAAATAGCTCATTATGGAAGGGATCGAAAATTACTCCTACTTGGGGAACTCCAGCTATCAGCAAGCCAATGGAAACGGCGAAAAATGGGTATTGGTGAGCGTAATTAGTGGTACCATCCAACGGATCGATCGCCCAGCAATATTCACTATCTGGATTACCGAGTTTGCCTGATTCTTCTGCCAAGATGGCATGATCGGGAAAGTGCCGCACCAGTACTTCCAAAACAGCAGCTTCAGAAGCTTTATCTGCGGCGGTTACTAAATCACCCGCACGTCCTTTCTCGCTAATTACATCTAAATTTCCCCAGTAGCTTTGCAAAATCGCCCCCGCAGCTAGGGCGGATTCGGTAGCAATATCCAAAAAAATTTGTAGCTGTTGGGATGAAGTGGGTTGCATGAAGAAAGTCAAAAGTTAGAATAAGACTGAAGGATGAAGGATGAAGGCGCTCAGGATGAAGGCGCTCAGGATGAAGGACCGAGGCTGAAGGTTGAAGGATAAAGGTTGAAGGATAAAGGGTAAACATCACACTTGATACTTCACACTTCATCCTTTTTTAGTCCCTAGTTTGGCGAAACTCTGCTGGGGTAATACGCATAGGTCGATCCCAGTTCCAAATTCCCAGCCCCATCAGTCTAGCCCATGCTTGAGCATACTCAAGTTGCTGGTCGTATTTATGGTTAGGCGATCGCGGCATCCACAGCACGTATCCCTCTTTCACCAATTGTTCGTTCAACAGCACTCCATCATGCCACACATAAGCCAGATTCCGCCCAAAAGTATCTTTCTGCTGGGTGTCAAACTCTAGCAAAATAGTTTTACCAGCGATCGCCGCCTCTAATCGCTCTTGTGCTGCTTCTCCCCAAGGCTGTTGCTGCAAAGAAGGTGCATCAATCCCAACTAGCCGCACCCGCATAGCCCCCGCCGTTTCTTCGACTTCTAGAGTTTGCCCGCTTAACACCCGCGTTACGTTTACCTGCATTCCTGAAGGTAGATCAGTTGATTTACAACCCTGTAGCCAAAATGAAACCATGAGCAGCAAGAACAGTAGAAAAAACAGAGAAATAGATCTTCTAGCTCTCGCCTCTTGTCTCTTACCGCTTACCTCTCGCCGCTTACCTCTCACCTCTCACCTCTCACCACTCACCAGTACGGGTCTTGGCTGTGCGCCCCTACCCACTCGCCACTCGCCCCTACTCTTCATCCAAAGGTAATCCTACCCTAACTTTACCCTTTCCAAAGTAGCGACCGAATTGAAGTTCGTATACTTCATCCTCATCTTGGGTTTCTACATCCAGATCTGATCGCGGATAACTGACACACAAGAGCGCATAGCCAGAGTCTTGTAACTCTGATGACAGTCCCATTGCCTCTGGTTGGTAGATTTCCCCCCTATGCACCCGCACGGCGCAGGTAGTACAAGCTCCATTTCTACAGGAAAATGGTAGTTCCACCCCCTGCGTTTCCGCACTTTGAAGAATATAGCTGTCTTCAGGCACTTGTAGTGTATAGGTTTTAGCGCTGGCGCGATCGCGGATTTGAATTGTGTGTATCATGAGTTTTTTTTGGTTTTGGATTAAATTAAAATTCAAATCTGAATAACTTTATTGTATGATGGTAAGTCGGGACATCTGGAGAGGTGGCCGAGTGGTTGAAGGCGCAGCACTGGAAATGCTGTTTAGGGCAACTTAACGTGGGTTCGAATCCCACCCTCTCCGTTATCAAAAGCTTACTTCTAAATCAGACGCGCAAGCGGGAAACGCGATCGCGCTTTGCGACGGGGAAGGATATTTCCATAACGCTAGCTATCAGCCCAGGAGAAAGCTAGACGCAAGGCAGAAGATGGAGAATTTTATCAGCAAGGTGGCTTCTTGAGAGTCAAGAAAAAATTCTCTTGGGTGTCTGTTCGTTGCAAGTAAAGCGATTGGTGGCGGATTTTTCGGCTGGAGTGTTGATTTTAGGTTAGAAGCGATCGCACTTGTGCCACGAAAATAAAATCTTATTTTTCTTTGTATGGGCGATCGCTGCAAGAATGACTAGTTTTATACCAGCGCGCTTCTATATTTGTCAGGCTATTTTTTTACAAATATGTATTAGTTAGAAGTAAGCTAGCAAGAAACTTAATTGTCGCTAGAAGAGTCCTCAAACCTTGCTAAAGAGCATCTCAGTAATTTCTCGTCAGTAATTTCTCAGTATTTACACGCGAAATCTTCATGTAGTTAAGAAAATTAATGAAGATTTTATAAATACACCTAGGAATAGTTAGACAACTAACCAATTATCCTCGTATATTTTTATACGTAATCTAAATTATAGAATTAATATTTACTATGGATGTGCAAGAAATTAAAAGTGCAGTAAGAATCCATGAATATATAGGACAGCTAGAAAGATTAACTAAATTATCACTTAAAAGTTCACCAATAATTTTAGGTTCTCCAAAAACAAAAAACATCTTTGACGTACCAGTTTCCAGCAAACCTTGTTCTGAATATGTAGAACAATTATATGAAGATATTGGCGATCACGATCTGTTGATGCAAGCATTGAGATCGGGTTGGCATTACATAAATTCAAATCAATCCATCATTTCAACTACTAAGGAAAAATATTTCCAGCAGTTAAATACATCTCATGCTTTCCACAAAGCAAAGCAACTAGGCTACCAAATTCCAGAACAGTGTTTAAAAACAAAACAGTTTTGTTATGGACAGTACGAAGCTTATTCAGCCATTCACGAAATCTTGCACGGCAAAGCTTTGGTAGTTTGGTCGCCTAAATCAAACTTTTATAATTTTCTCCATAGTTACGCTGAATTTTATAAATCTGTTAAATTAATTACCTCTCAATTTATCGTTCCTAGTTCAGGTTATCAATTCGCACCTCCTTATATTTTCGATCAGCTATGGGTAGTTTCTCATGGCATCAATCAAGTGAGAATGCTCGGCTTAGAAGTTGCTGGCGAACAACATTTTCTCAATGGCGGACAAAGTAAAACTCTAGGTAATGAGAAATACTTAGAAGAATTAGGCTATGAAATGTATCATGTCGCCAGTTGGTGGTGTAGGGTAGATCCTTATCGCGTCATCTCCGAATTTTTAAGTGAAGCAGGTATTTTCCCAGAGGCAAAAAATTATTTAATTGGTGCAGAACTAGACAGTATAGATAAATATGTCTGTGGAATTTGTCACGCACCAATGGTGAGACTTGGTTGGGATTGGATTCAAAAATGCCAAATCGGTAGCCAAACAGTATATGCTCACAAACACTGCGTACATCGGAAAATGGCTGAGGCAACGAAGACTAGAGAAATAGGCGTGCGATCGCAAATATGCTAGCACCTAATCCAGCACCGATAGGAACTGTAATTAGCCATGCCGCTAAGATTCCTTGTACAGTTTTGAATTGAATTGATTTGATATTTTTGACTAAACCAATTCCTACCACACCACCAACTAAGGCGTGGGATGTGGAGACTGGTAAACCGAGTCGTGAGGCTAGCAGTATTGTTGTAGCAGTTGCTAATTCGGCGCAAAAACCACCACTCGGTTGTAAGGGAATGATTCCTTCCCCAATGGTAGCAATGACTTTTTTACCCCAAACGGCTAAACCTGCAACAATACCAGCACCTCCAAGTATTAAAATCCACAAAGGAATAGTAATCCCATTTAAGGGAACATTACCCGTGCGATTGATATATGCGATCGTCGCTAGGGGTGCGATCGCATTTCCCACATCATTTGAACCGTGAGCAAAAGCAACAAAGCAAGCGCTTAGGAGTTGGTAACGAGCCATAATTCTCTCTACTGGGGAAGTTGAGGAAGCTGAGGAAGCTGAGGGAGAAAAACCTTTTGCCTTAAGCCTCTCGCCGCTAGCCTCTTTCCAGCTATTTAAAGTTAATCCAACTGCGGCGAAAGCTCCGATTGTCAAGGGTACATCGTGGGCAGGTAGATGAAAACCCCAATGTGTCAATAAACCATAGATTGGTTGACTGACTACTGGTAAAACAATTACACCAAATACACTAATTAGCGCAGCGCTTAACCAAGGTATCCACTCCAGCAACTTGTTGAGTGGATCGCTTTGTTCTAAAATCCAACGCTTCACCTGACTATAGAACAAGGCAGAAATTGTCCCACTCACTAGTGGTGTAATAATCCAAGCAATGGTAATTTTGCCAATCGATGCCCAATCAATCGCTTGAGTGCCGATCGCAGTAGCGCTAAATCCGGCGATCGCACCTACAATCGCATGAGAGGAAGACACTGGTAATCCCCGTGCTGTGGCAATTTGCAACCACAATCCCCCCGCCAACAGTACCGAAATCATCCCAACTAATAATACCTCCGGGGTGGTGGTGAATAAAGCCGGATTCACAATCCCTGTCGCCAGCGTCTGAGAAACTTCTTGCCCAAACAGCACTGCGCCTGTAAATTCCAATACCCCAGCAATAATCAGTGCTTGTCTCAATGTGACAGCCTTTGAGCCTACAGACGTTCCCATTGCATTAGCAACGTCGTTTGCCCCTAAGTTCCAGGCTACATAGAACGATAGCAGGGCTACAAAAATTATCATTACCTAAATTTTTTAATCGAACATAAAGCTGTTTCAATTTTAAGTTTCATTAACAAAGTCAGGAATTTCTGTATTCCAAACTGAATAAATTTTCGTGAAGAACGAGTAAATCGAGGTAAAGCTTTTATGAAGACATATGTTTTGGCTTGACTACGACTGCTGGAATTGATTATTCGGTAAATTCTAGGAGGGTTATTTACTTTACAAGTTGCAAAACTTCACGACTACTTGAATTAACTATTCGCTAAATTTTAGGAAGGTTATCTACGTTGCAAGTTGCAATTGCTGTTTAAAAAGAGTTTCAAAATTTACCGCAAAAAATCTCTTGAGGGGATGTATAATTCTTTACAATTCAAGCGTTAGCTCTGTTCGCAAATAAATAATTTGCTTGGCTTAAAGCCAGACTCGTCTTTAAAAAAATAGGTTCTGAAAATTTAGCAAAACAAATTTGAGAGGCTAAGCGATGAATCAAAGCTTAGACGGCTATAGTCGGCATCCGTCTGTAACGTTGCCAAACGCATCTCTGGCTCTTGAAGCGCTCCTCAGCTTTTTAAGCAGCATTCAAGCAGATAATAGCCAAGCCTTAGCCTTTAGTAGGGCTTTTGAGGTTGTGGATTTTCAAATGGGGGATGACCTTGCTGATTATGCTAGTGCCACTCCAGCAGAAAATTCGGTTCACCTCGAACAAAAGGCAGTATTTTACCACATCATCTGTTCTGGTAGAGTGCGATTGTTGGGTTTCGATCCGCAACAGCAGCGCCAAGTTTCTGCCTTGGTGCTGGAGGCTGGGGAAACTTTTGGTGCGGAGCATTTATTTAGCGATCAAATCGGATTAACAAAAGCGATCGCCGCTAGTGCTGGGATAGTTGCCCGCATTCCCATTTCTGAGCTAAAGCGGTGGTTGGAAAGACTGCCCGATTTAGGCGAATATTTACGCCAACTCTCGCAACAGCGGCAATGCTTGGTATTCTTCAAAACTGCCACAGAACTGCGATCGCTTTCCAGCCATCAACTGCGGCAACTTTTCCCTTTGTTAGCTGAAAAACAGATCGATCGGGGCGAGTTGATCGTTAAAGCAACTCCACCTGGTACGGGCCGCTTTTGGCTGTGCAGCGGACAAATCCAGAGTCATAATGGCGCATCACCGCCGCCGACTGTAGGACAAAGCTGGGGAGAACCAGGACTAATCCCAGCAGATTGGATTGCCGAAACGGATATATTAGCTTATCAACTGACGCGAGAAAATTGGTCAGAGGCTTCATTGATCGCGCCGATGCTAACTGTATCTACTGAGTCAGCCAATCCTTTAGTAGATAGCAATGGCAACGGACACAAAAAAAGAGCGGCAGTAGCCAGAAATCATTTTCCACCGATCCAATTAGTAGATCGAAGGCGACAACCGCAACCAGAACATAAGGTTCCATTTGCTGAGTCAGAACCTGCAAAAATTGATTTTCCAACACCAGCCATCCAAGTTATTGGTAAAAGTTTCTGGCAAGCCCTACCTTTCATTGAGCAGCAGAGTTCTTCTGATTGTGGTGCGGCGTGTTTGGCTATGGTTAGCAAATACTGGGGAAAAAGCTTTAGCATCAACACCCTGCGCAATCTGGCTGAGGTTGACCGTTCTGGTGCTTCGCTCAAAGGTGTAGCCAAAGCTGCTGAAAACCTGGGATTTCACGCCCGACCAGTACGAGCAAGTTTGAGTAAGTTGGAGTCACTTACTAATCCTTGGATTGCACACTGGGAAGGAAATCATTACATAGTTGTATATAGAGTTCAAGGCGATCGCGTTTTAGTTGCCGATCCAGCCGAGAGCAAGAAATGGCTGCCTCGCCAACAGTTTCTCGATGGCTGGAGTGGTTACGCTCTGCTGCTCGACCCGACTGAGCGCTTGCAAGAAACCCCAAGTGAGAAAGTCAGTTTGGGACAATTTTGGGGTGCGGTTTTACCCTATCGCTCTCTGATCTGGCAAATCGTCGGGATATCAGTGCTAATCCAGGTTTTTGGTTTGCTCACCCCTATGTTCACCCAGATCATTCTGGATCAAGTGGTGGTGCAAAAAAGCTTTGTCACTTTAAACGTTTTTGTTCTAGGGCTACTATTGTTCAGTATTTGGCGCATTGGCTTGACTGCCACACGCCAGTATATGCTGGACTACTTTTCCAACCGCTTCGATCTGACGTTGATTAGTGGCTTTATTAACCATACCCTGCTGTTGCCGCTGAAGTTTTTTGAATCGCGGCGGGTGGGGGACATCATCACCCGCGTCCAAGAAAACCGCAAGGTGCAGGTTTTTATCACCCGGCAAGCAATTTTGTCCTGGCTAGATGCCTTGACGGCAGTTGTATACATCGCATTAATGTTCTACTACAACTGGCAGCTTGCTTTGCTGGTCATCGGTTTGATTCCCCCGATTGTCATCTTGACTTTGATCGCCACGCCTTTGCTACGGCGGATATCACGGGAAATTTTTAATACCGCAGCAGCAGAAAACTCCTTACTGGTAGAAATGTTGACTGGCGTGGCTACCGTTAAAGCTGCGGCGGCTGAGCGAGAACTCCGGTGGCGTTGGGAAGACCGCTTTACCAGCGCTCTGAATGCCCAGTTTCGGGGTCAGAAACTGGCGAATGGTTTACAAGCTACTGGGGGATTGATTTATACCCTAGGAACTACAACGTTGCTCTGGTACGCAGCTAATTTAGTGATTAAAGACCAACTGAGTATCGGTCAGTTTGTCGCCTTTAATATGATGATTGGGAATGTCATCAGCCCCGTTTTATCCGTAGTGAATCTTTGGGACGAGTTGCAAGAAGTACTGATTTCAGTGGAACGGCTCAATGATGTCTTTACCTCTCCCACAGAAGAAACCCCCGGACAACCAATGCTGATCCTGCCTCAGTTGCAAGGTGAGGTACGGTTGGAAAATGTTACGTTTAAATACAATCCTGACGCTGAACGAAACACGCTGCAAAACATTTCTTTCAATGCCACAGTCGGGCAAACTGTTGCTATTGTTGGACGCAGCGGCTCTGGTAAGAGTACGTTGGTAAGTTTATTACAGGGACTTTACCATCCCACCAGCGGGCGAATTTTGATCGATGGGCATGATGTCCGGCATATTTCTCCCCAGTCGCTACGTATTCAACTAGGAGTAGTGCCACAAGAGTGTTTCTTGTTTTCCGGTACTATTCTCGAAAACATTACGTTGTATAGGTCTAACTTCACCCTAGAACAAGTGACTGAGGTTGCCAAACTGGCAGAAGCTCATGCTTTTATTCAAGATATGCCGTTGGGATATAACACCCAAGTGGGGGAACGAGGAACTTCACTTTCGGGAGGACAACGGCAAAGAATTGCGATCGCCCGCGCTTTGTTAGGAGAGCCTCGCATTCTCGTCCTAGATGAGGCGACTAGTTCCCTCGATACCGAGTCCGAACGCCGCTTTCAGCAAAATCTCCAACGCATCTGTCGCGATCGCACCACTTTCATCATTGCCCATCGTCTTTCGACTGTGCGCCATGCTGACTGCATCTTAGTGCTAGACCGAGGCATTTTGGCTGAAGTTGGCACTCACAAGCAACTCATGGCTCTCCAAGGTATTTACTATCACTTAGCTCAACAGCAACTCGATCTATAACTTGCCACTTTCCTAGCTTGCCTGTAAATGGCAAGCTAACAACAAACTGCAACCTGTATTAAAAGAAAATAGCTACAAAAACTTGCCAATTTGGCATTTTATCAACTTAAGCTTCCGTATATACACTTTGAAAGTGTGGCAAATTATGGTAGCTAAATTACAACTTAAATTTGTCTAATTTTCCCTCAATGCAGCGGTTAAAAATTACATTTTTATACATTTAAAGTTTTAAAAACATTGCTTTAAATGGATTTTGGAAATGTGGTACGGTGAATCGAGTAACGTTTAAAAGCTATTGACCATAAATATTTCAGAAATAGGAAGTGATGTATATAACCTTGTTCTGTATGTTGTTAAAAGGATCGATTTTACTAACAATTGATGCTGGCTCACCATTTGGTTAGATCGCTAGCTCTAATGTTTTGAATTGGGGTAACACAAATGCCAAAGCCCACTGCGCCACTACCGAGCGCTCGTACTACTGACTCTCACATAGCTGACGCTAGACTCAGGAGAGAAATTAGCTCGAAGCAAGCGGTTACAGAGTCACGAACTCAAGCGAACGTTATCCAGCCATATACTAAATCTGAAAGTAACTGGTCTCCTGCTTTGCAGAATGTCTTGGAACAGCCACCAGCTAGTTTTCCGCGACAGTTACTAATGGGAGGATTGATTTTCTGTCTTGCCTTTATTGCTTGGGCCTGGCTGGGAAAAATTGAGGAAGTAGGTCATGCGCGGGGACGGATGGTGCCACGCGGAGAAGCCTACAAAATTAACCCTGTTGATTTGGGCAAGATAATCCGAATCAACGTCAAAGAAGGCGACACGGTTAAAGCTGGACAGGTAGTAGTGGAACTGGATACTCAAATAGCCGCCACTGAAGTCGATGGTCTCAAGCAAATGCTGGCTGGCTATCAAGATCAGTTAAAGCAGAAGCAAGAGTTAATCGAAAAAACCCGTCAGGAAGCTAGTACCCGTGCAGTGCTAGCCAAAGCAAATCTCCAGATGCAGCAATCTTTGATCGATGCTGCTAAGTTAAAAGCGGCAACTAGTCGGGAAATGCTTGCACAAGTGCAAACAGAGAAAACTGCCAGTCAGACACGCGCCCAAAAGATAAAACCACTCACAGGTTTGAGTACAGAACGTTTGAAACAACTGCAAAAAGATGTAGTCGCAAATCAGGAGCGGGTCAATCGACTGAAGAAACTAGCGGATGATGGAGCGCTTTCTAAGGAATATTTGTTTAGAGCAGAGCAAGACTTACGCGCCAGCCAAGCAGCAATTACCCAGACTAAATTACAAGAAGGTGCCACCACCGACGATCGCATATTTGAAGCCCAACGGACGGCGCGCGATCGTACATCAGCAACAACTCAACAGCAAGGAGAACTAAAACAAGCACTAGTAGAAATACAAAGCTTCCAAGCACAGCTTAACCAAAAGATGGCTGAATCAAACATCGATCAACTAGAAGCTCAACAGAAGATTCAGCAGTTGGAAGTAGAAAAAACTCAGATGAGAACCCAAATTTCCGATACGCAAAATCAGCTTAACCGGGCAAGAGCGCAACTAGTACAGAAGTTTCTCTATGCCCCAGTCGATGGAATTGTTTCATCCCTTAACATTCGCAATGTCGGAGAAGTCGTACAGCAGGGACAAACAGTTGCAGAAGTAGCACCCACAACCGCACCTTTAGTTCTATCTGCTAGCTTACCTAACTCTGAAGCTGGTTTTATCAAGCCTGGTCTGCCAGTGCAAGTTAAATTAGACGCTTTCCCGTATCAGGATTTCGGTATTGTCACTGGCAAAGTCACATCCATCTCCCCTGATGCTAAACAAGATGAGAAACAAGGTGCAGTCTATAAAGTTGAAGTCGCGCTAGACCGCAATTATGTCACTGCTAATCAGCAAACCATCCAATTTAAAGCAGGTCAAACTGCTACAGCAGACATTATCATCCGCCGCCGTCGCATTGCCGATGTATTGCTAGATCCGCTTAAGCAACTGCAAAAAGGCGGTATTGATTTATAAAACTCAATTTTTATCAGCAGCGATATAGCATTTACCGAATGAAATCTACTTTTTAAAACAACAAGGTGAAAGTTATGACTCAGCGAATTTCTTTTTC
>QQTW01000507.1_pt1 | contig 24264 bp, 18 predicted proteins | sample 1904831 | NCBI WGS metagenome assembly QQTW01 (sample SAMN09435610, study PRJNA476489) | Subsurface metagenome, whole genome shotgun sequencing project. | reverse complement strand
ATGGTCGACGGACACTCGGTCGTCGACGATCCCACGGCTTAACCCCGGACCCGGGAGGAAATCAACAATATGTTTTTGATCGACTGCGCAACACGTCTCGACAGCTCTTTCTTGCGGATTCTTCTCTTCAACGCCAGACGAGAGACTCGATCAAACCCCCCAGCATGATGTTCGCGATATGTGATCTGCTGATCTTCCGGCGGAGGCGGTGTTGCTGAAACGGTTGCTGACGTTCGGGCACAGCCAACGCTTTCTTCACTGCGTGTTTCTTGTACGACCAGACCAGACCGTCCGCGGGCGGTGTCACACCAGCACCCGGCCTCGAGAGCGCGCGTCGTTGACTTCAGGCTGGACGAGAATGATATCGTGTTGAGGATCGGACAATGGTAGCAATAGTCGCACAATGGTGGCGACAATGTCTTGGAACGAGATCTCTTTCAGCTTCGACACGGGCTACGTGAACACGAGAATGGACGAGAAGACGGTTTGTGAGCGACGAGAAAGAATGCTGGTCATATACATACAACGTCGTCGGGTTGGGTTCTCTACCAGGGAGTGGTTGGTCGGTCGTTTTGGACGGTCGGAACGAAAGAGGCTCTGCCGGCCGGCCGCCCCCCCAGCATCCCGGTCCTCGCAAGGGATTTTGGATTCAATGGATCAAATGGGAATGCGACCGTGCACACAAAGACCGTCCAGATGTCCGGGCGTCTACGGAGGATACAAGGAAAAGTCAAAGGACGACCATACGCCGCAGTTCGTCCAGACAAGCGTCTCTACCATGGAGAACTGACCGAATCTACAACGAGGATTGGGGGGGTCGAGCAGGCACCAGTGAGGAGGGGTTATCCAGACAACCGTCGCTGGTTGGGAGATGGATTATCGATATGGATATCGATAATCCGCATCGAGACAATCAGCGAACCATCTGACAGCCGTCAAAAGGGGGGTTCATCCGGCCTGTCAGCGGCGTGTGGATGGTATTTTCGGGGGATGTTGGCCATGGACGAATGATGGAGGGGATCTGGCTGAAGGGCGCGCGCCTCGAGCGGGCGTCCATTGGGCTGATGAGAGCGCCTCTATCACGCACTGGACTGGACACAGTCGAAAAGGGGGTCGTGCTATGCGCAATATGATATCGATGATGATCAGTCTGTTTGATGAAGACGAGGGCTGATGCTCGGTAGTAATATTGTGCGTGGAAAGAGGCCCATTTCCGATCATGTCACTACATGCGCGGACGAGGCGTCGAAATGAGAGCTGAGCGCGGCGCCGGTCAGCCTCGAGAAACAAAAATGAAATGTTCCAACAAAAGCCGTGGAGCGAAGCAGAAGGGGAATCACAAGCCCGAGGTAGATCTCAGCGAGGAAAGGAGTGACAGTGCCGTGGGAGTTTTGCCGTGATCTGGTCACGCAGTGGAGTCGAGCACTCGAATCAGGCAGCAGGAGCCATCCTTAAGATCTGGAAGACGTATAGCAACCGGGAAGGTGAGCTTCAGCTAAAAACTTTGTATGTAATATATGGAGGGCGTGAATAGATCGTTGACATGATCCGCTTCACATCTACACTGGATGAAGATTGAGTTGGTAATATCGTTCTGGAACGTGGATATGTGTTTTTCACGGTCTGCAGTTCTTGAATATCAAGCGGCCAACCAAGGGCTCTTTGGCGTGCCAGATACTGCCGTAGGGTACGGAGTAACCGCTTGACAGTCCCAGCGTCTATCTCCCAACACTCTAGTGACGAAGATGACTTGATCTCCATCACCGTAATCACAATGATAGCAGCTTTTGCTATTAGGGTCATGACAACGAGATGGAAGTAAGTTCAGATATCGGCGCTTGCGAGTGGCGCTTCGTTTGGCGTTAAGCGCGTGATTGTTGAGCCTCAATGAGTGTGAGTCTAAAGTCATGCCACTCACCTAGTGCAAGCCATCGCCAGAGCTGTCTCAGCATAATAACGCATGTATTTATCCACTGGCTTTTCCCGCTCAACAATTCTCCATGCCTGCACTGGGGCGCTCAAACCATTATCCATCTCTTCGCCTGAGCTGATATTACACATCAATGCTGTGTCTTCTCAATACCCCTCAAAGAGACAATGTCCCAAGACAACCATCTTTGATTCATCTCTTCAAAGACCGACAGTCGTTGGTCAAGTCACGTGACTTCTTTTGCTTACTCAGCCGATAGACGAATGGCGATCGTCAGGCCTGCCTAATGGCCCAAAACAAACGCCTGGGGCTAACGAATTATTGGCCACCAACGACATGGTAATCAGCGACCGCAGATGATCACCATCTCCTGTTCACCATTCATTCCTATGGTCCATGGCCTGCTCACTAGATTGTGTGGCGTGCTGACCTGACGAGCGCAACGTGAAGAGGAACACCTTGGAGTGAAGTGGAGTGTTCGTCACCAGTCGCACCTCCGTCATCCGTCCACAGCGAGCTTCATCTCGTCGCACTTGACATTTGGGAGCATCAATCACATCGGAAGACCAAAACAATCCAAGATGTTCTCTTCGAATCTATTGATCAAGGAGGCTGCCCATGCATCAGCATCCTCGCCACCATTTTCGGCGCATCTTTCTCATCCATCAGGAGCCGCTGCTGCCGCCTTCAAGCTCGATGAAGGCTATTCGGAGGAGACCCGCAGTCAGACCGGGAGCGAGGCCGCTTTTCAGTCCTCGGCGCGTCCGGACGAGATGTCCTTGTTACCGCCCGAACCGACCTTGCCAGCATGGATCATGACGTTAGGGGAGGCCGACCGAAGCGGTGCGTGATGGCGATCATCCCCCTATTATCCAGTCATCATGTTCCTGATCATCAATATCATTTAGAGCTTGCATATATGGTCTTGCGTACTTTGCGCACATCATCCATTGCGGGCATCGTCGAACGTCTGCATCCGTTGCTCCATCTGGATCCCGCCGCATGTTTACCGCCGGAGTTGATGTTCCATGTCTTTTCATATCTGGATCCATCAGCCTTGTTGGCCGCCGCCCTCACCTCGCGCGCATGGCGATCGCGTGCGCTGGATCCTCGACTCTGGCGCCGCTTGTATATCCATGAGGGCTGGACGGCGGAGCATCGTGAGATTCGCAAATTTGAAGCCCAACGTCTGCCAACGTCCATCTCCCACTTCGGGTCCGAGCTCAAAGCGCCCATCCGACGAAGTGCGACGGATGGCCCAGCGGGAGACCAGCGTACCAAGCGACGAGCCATTCCGGATGACGTGCGTGCGTGGAAGGACCAGGTGGCGGCCGTGTCAGCCGACGAGGGCTCCCCGATCGCCGAAGATCTGACCCCCAGCGACAGTCAAGATGAAGAGATGGCCGATGCGGAGCCGCTCGAGAACTCCCTGGCACATCCGGGGAACCTCCAGCGAACATCAACCATGCCCGCGGATGGAAGTAGAGGAAACTCGATGTCACCACATCCGCGACTGGTCCCTCGACATACCGCTCCCTCCAAATTGAACTCTCGAGGATCGGGAGGCGTATCGTCACTCTGGAGCTCTCGACTTACCCTGCCGTCGTACAAGGGGGAGCGAAAGCTCGACTGGCTGCATCTGTTCAAGCAACGGCGACTGTTGGAAGACAATTGGAACGCTGGTCGATATGTCACCTTCCAACTCCCCCACCCGCAGCATCCAGGCGAGGCGCATCGGGAGTGCGTCTACACCATCCAATACAGCGGTCGCTTTCTCGTCAGTGGCAGTCGTGATAAGACCATCCGCGTGTGGAATCTCGACACGCAGCGATTGGCCAAGCCGCCGCTGACGGGCCACGCGGGGTCCGTGCTGTGTTTACAGTTCGACGCCCACGAGGACGAGGATGTCATCATCTCCGGCAGCAGCGACACCGACGTCATCGTCTGGCGCTTCTCCACCGGCACGCAGCTCAAGAAGATTCGACATGCGCACAGCGAGCCGGTGCTGAATCTCCGCTTCGACCGACGCTACCTGGTGACGTGCTCCAAGGACAAGACCATCAAGATCTGGAATCGGCGGCAGCTGCGGGCCACCGATGATGACTTCCCCATGACCAACATGACCGGCGGACGCAGCGGGGCCGTCTTTCCGAGTCACGTCTTAAATTTGGCCGCCCATCAGGCGCTTATCGAAGAAGGTCGACTGGCCAGCAGCGTCGCGCTCGATCATGTTCAGGAGTACAGTCTGCTCATGTCGCTCCGAGGCCACGATGCCGCGGTGAATGCCATTCAGATGTACGGCGACCAGATCGTGTCGGCGTCGGGCGATCGCAAGATCAAGATCTGGGACGTGCGAACGGGCGTGTGCGAGTCGACCATTCCCGGCCACAGTAAGGGAATTGCTTGCGTGCAGTACGATGGACGACGAATCGTCAGCGGCAGCAGCGACAACACGGTCAAGATCTTTGACCGGAGCGGGGCTGAATTGGCCTGCTTGAGAGGCCATCAGGATCTCGTCCGAACGGTGCAGGCTGGATTTGGGGATGTGCCCGGTAGCGACGATGAGCAGCGTGCCATGGCCCGCCATATCGACGAAGACTTTTTGGACGCCTGCAATCGAGGGGATGCTTCGTACCGCGAGGCTTTGTCCCCTCCACCCCGACGGTTCGCTGCGTCACACACGCCCCGGTCAAAGGGTCCGAAGGACGGCCACGTGAGCGGTGATCGTTCGTGGGGTTCCCATCAAATCGACACCCTCAACACGTTCCTGCCGCCGGGCGGAGGTGGGAGTCGCTGGGGTCGAATCGTCTCGGGTTCGTACGACCAAACCATCATCATCTGGAAGCGCGATGCCGAAGGGAGCTGGGTGGTGGGTCAGCGGCTGCAGCACGAGGAAGCGGCCCGAATGGCCGCCAGTCGTCTTGGGCTCCAGCGGTCAGGCGCCGATGCTGCGGCGGGATCGTCGTCACAGGGGATCTCCAATGTACCCGGGACGACGAATGCTGCTGCGGCGGCTGATGTTGCTGCCGCCCCTGCCACGGCAAACGCTACCACGGCAACGACATCGGCGGCTACGGCCAATGCACCCACGCCCACACCACATCCTGGATTAGCCGCCCCACCTGCGTCCCAGGTCCCTGTCGCCATCGCCGCTGCCGCTCCGGCCGCGCATCGCACGGCGCAGCAGACCGTGGCGGCGTTGCACGGATACCCACCCAACTCCCAGGCCTATCAGCAGGCATACCACTTGTATTTCTATCAAGCCGTCAACAATCCCTTGACGCAGCAGCAGGCGCTGCAAGAGCATCCGTCCATCGTGCAGAACTGGGGTCAGCCCATCTGGCACATTCCATCGTCCCAGACTGTCGCCGAACAGGCCCAAGCACAGGCTCAAGCCTGGGCGAATTACTTACAACAGCACCAATTGCATCATCCACCACCGAATTTACATCCGAGCTATCAAGGGCATATCAACGGGCCACTACACCAGATCCCGCATCCCCCACCGTATCCCAATGGGAGTCCTACCCATCTGGCTGCCGCCGCTGCCGCTGTTGCGGCCGCGGCTGCAGCGGCTACCGCGGCCCCGAACCCCACGATACCAGCTGGCGCGGCGGCGGCGAACAACAACGCGAATGATCTGGCTCGAGTTTTTAAACTGCAATTCGATGCCCGGCGGATCATCTGCTGCAGTGCAAATCCACGTATCGTGGGATGGGATTTTGCTAATAATGATGAAGAGCTGATGGAGGCCAGCCGATTCTTCCAAGGGCTCTGATGTCCCAGCAAGACTGTCGTTGCAAGCATGATGGGGGAAGTATGAGCCGTCACCACAAGTGTGACGAAGGGACATATGAGCTCACCACCAGTGTGACGAAGATTCCATCTTCGTCGTATGGCTGGCAATGGTTATCAAATGAAGGTACCTACATACATGTAAAGTAAATCGAGCAAGGCCCGTTATAGGTCTGATCATGGCCACTACTTCAGGATGATGAAGGACCATATAGAGGTCAGACATGGAGCTTATTATGAATTGATGGTATGGAGATTGCAAGAGTAGAGCCAACCTAGGTATCTCTTCTTCATGTTTTTTGTCACTCTCACCATGTTTCTATGAATGGCCCCCCTACAACCATGCATCTGTTCCTTTATAACTAACTATATACATCACTCTGCTGAATTGTGCTGTTGAATCTTCTTGTATTGGTAGAGCAGCTTCTATGCTCGTTCCGCAACTCGTGCTAGGGTGTGAACAACCTGCCCAGTGGATGACTGACTTTGCTGCCTGACACTACGTGCAACTCACCACAATATAACGGCAAGTCGTCAAATCACATAACTTACCATTTATACAAATTATCCAACTCGTATGTCTAACGTGATCGCGTGAGGTCCAGCATTGCATAATTTAACTTGGCATGCGTTCTTGCGCCATCAGCGATCGGCGCCTGTTTTGGATCGCCCCGTTCGGTTGCCATCATCAACCGCGGCTCTCGCGAATTGCTCGGGAAGATCCTTGACGGTAAACAAACCAATCCCCGGACACGCGTTTAGCAGAGCAACCCCATCCATCCGCCGCCACTTCAACAACAGCCGGTTCTCGACGTGATATATTCACAGCTGCAAGACTCATCGCCCCTCGAGATCAAGGATAGCGCTCTAGCGATCAGGTCAGTAAGAGTGGCGGACTGACATCACCTCAGCCCACGTCACACCGACACTCATGACGTTTGACGAATTGCGCTGATCGGAGTGCTGATCGTGTGCTGGGCAGTCTTTGATTCGTCATTGCCCACGTCGCCTCTCAATATGGCTGATCAAGAGGGAGAGGACTACAGCTCGTTGCCGCTTCTCGATCGTTTTACGCACAAGGTATCACGTTGACCGATCTAATCAAGATACCCCTCTTCCATTCATGCGCTCATCTCTGGCAGATCTGGAAAGTGCGAAAAGAAGGATACGAGGCTGCTGCACAACAGTTTCAGAAAGCTCCCGATGAGGCCGATCCGGTGTACAAACCGTTTCTACAAGATCCTGGATTATGGAAAGGAGCGGTGGCCGACTCCAACGTGGCAGCGCAACAGGAGGGGATCGCAGCTTTGTGCGCCTTCTTGAAATATGCTGGTCCTCAAGCATGCACGAGGTTGGTGGTAGAAACTTCAAAATCGACATATATGTATTGCTGACAGATCGCCCACAGAACAAGACAGCAAGCAATACCGCCACTGGCGGAGAAAGGACTCGCATCGACACGTGCAGCGACCAAGACCAGCTCTCTGGAAGCGCTCCTTTTGTACGTCGAGCTGGATCAGCCTGGTCCCGTGGTCGAGGAACTCCTCCCAGCACTATCACACAAACAACCCAAGATCATCGCTGCGGTGTTGAGTGCTCTCACGAGCATCTACCATGCCTATGGCTGTAAGACAGCCGATCCAAAGCCGGTGCTGAAAGTACTACCCAAGGTGTTTGGACACGCCGACAAGAATGTTCGCGCCGAGTCGCAGAATCTGGCGGTGGAGCTTTACCGATGGCTGAGAGAGGCGATGAAGCCCGTGTTCTGGAACGATCTCAAGCCCGTGCAGCAGCAAGATCTGGACGCATTGTTTGGGAAAGTCAAGCAGGATTCACCACCGACCCAAGAACGATTATTGCGATCACAGCAGGATGCAGCCGCGGCAGCCTCGGCGAAGGGCGGTGACGGCGATGCGACGGAGGCGGCAGACGGTGGCCCCGCAGACGATGCAGCGGAAGTGGATACGTTCGATCTCATGGAGCCCGTGAACGTCAACCCCAAGATCCCCAGCGACCTGTTTGAGAATCTAGCGTCGACGAAATGGAAAGACCGGAAAGAGAGTCTCGAGGCTTTGTACGGGGTGATTAACGTGCCTCGGATTCAAGACGGCGACTTTAATGAGCTCACGCGCGCGTTGGCCAAATGCATGAAAGACGCCAACATCGCCGTCGTGACGATCGCGGCGAATTGCGTGGAGGTGCTCGCCAAGGGATTACGATCGCAATTCGCCAAGCATCGACAGACGGTCATGGCGCCGATGTTGGAGCGATTGAAGGAGAAGAAGCAGGCGGTGACGGATGCTCTGGGTGCAGCGTTGGACGCCGTGGTGTCTTCAACTGGTCTTTCGGAGTGTTTGGAAGAGACGCTAGAATTTACCAAGCATAAAAACCCACAGGTCAAGTTGGAGTCGGTGCGGCTGTTGATTCGATCGCTGCGGACGACGAGAGAAGCACCCAGCAAGGCGGAAGTCAAGCTCATCTCGGAAGCCGCGATCAAATTATTGACGGAATCGAGCGAGGTGTTAAGATCTGCTGCAGCAGAAGTGCTGGGGACGGTGATGAAGATCATGGGCGAACGAGCGATGAATCAGTACATGGATGGGTTGGATGAGATTCGACGAACGAAGATTAAGGAGTTTTACGAAAAGGCAGAAGTCAAAGCCAAGGATAAGCCCAAGCCAGTTGCTCCACCGCCAGCAGCCAAGACGGCGAAGCCTGGAATGGGAGGAAAGAAGGTGGCCGAGAAGAAGCCTGGTCCAGCAGCGTCGAAACCTCCATCAGCAGCAACAGACGAGCCAGCACATGCACCTCTCCAGCCCAAGCCTACTGGTAGAAGCATTCCCGCGAAGCCAGGCGGTGCGTCTCGGACCGCCGCCGGCAGCGGTTTGAAGATGCCCAAGAAATTGGCTGGGTCAGGAGGGACAGCATCAGCAACAGCATCGCCCATGAAGCCACCAGCAGCAACTCGATCGACCATCTCTCCCGTCGAACACGAAGACGCACCACCACCGCCCCCGAAACTGGGTGGACTCGGCGGAAGAAGCCTCGCGGCTCGACCACTAGGCAAACCAGCCTCGTCGTCTACTGAGGCCGCACCCTCCCCTGGTCCATCGGGCTTGAGCGTCGTCGAACGAGCAGAGCTGGAAGAATTACGAGCCGAAACGCAGCGATTACAGCGTCAAAACGAAGACATCCGCGCCGACCGTAACAAGCTTTCAGCGCAGGTGCATGATCTACAAAACCAAAACGCGGAACTCATCGAAGATCACACGCGCGACGTGCTGACCATCAAAGCGAAAGAGACGCAGTTGGTACGGGCCCGAAGCGATGCCGAGGCGGCCGAAACTCAGTGTCAGAAACAGCAACGTGAGATGGAGCGGTTGAAAAGGGAACTCAGTCGGGCGGTGCGTGCGGCGAGTCCCGGTCCAGTGGATATGCCCGACCAACACATCTATCGCGATGGGGGTCTCAATGGGGGTGTTGCCGGGGGGAGTAGTAGTAGCCATCCTTCCGCTACGAGTCTGTATGGTTTGAATCTTGCGGCGGGTGGTGGTGCTGGCGGCGGTTCTCGACCGGCGAATCGACGGGCACCGTACACCACCACGGCTACGGCGAATAGTTTGGCAGGTGATGAGAAGGAGAATCACGGGACTGGTCTCGACGGCGTCGATCTTCGTAACTCGAAGTTGTCCCCGTCATTGTCATCGGCTGTTAGTTCGGGAACGGGTGGTGGACGAAATAGTCCTACCGTTGGTGGTGGTGGCGGGAGCGGGATGAGTACCGGTGCAGGCAGTGGAATGTCTGCCAGTGCTGGAGGAAGTGGGAACGCTACTAATGGAGAAGGCATCGAGAGCTGGAAACGAGCGGCGGAGGTGACGAGTGCATTGAAGGCGCGGATTGAGCAGATGAAGGTCAGTTGTGTTTATCCGATTTACTTTTTGCGGCTTCTCCATATCCACCGATCGTGAAAGTGCTATTACTGATCAGATTAAATTGATCATCAGGCTCGACAAGGAATCACGAAACCATCCTGACGAGAGCTATTCATGGCTTGACTGTCACCGCATGAACCACCTCTTTCTTCTACAGGTGCAACTGTGACCGTCTCATTTGAGATGAGATGAGACTGTCAATTGGGACCGGCTGATTATCGTTCCATTCACTTTGTGCAATTTTTGATTTCCATATTGATATCCTGATCGGGTCTTAACTTAGGTCTTTAACTCTTCTCTCTCCTCTCCTCTCCTCTCCTGTCCTTCTTCGTTCCTGCGCCACTTTTGTCTTTTCGAAATGTTGCGGTAGGTAGGTAGGTAGGTGATGTAATTATATCCATGAACTAGATTGATGAAGGAAGTCACTTGGCGTTTTCAATGCACTCATCACAGAAAACAAGAAGCTTGGACAGCAGCCCCTTGGCTGGCGCCATTCAATCCCATCTTAGGTGTTGTATCCATACTCGTTCGTTCGACTTCTTCTAATTAAGCACGTGAACTTCTTTGATGGAATTTTCATGGGCTCTTGAGATCGTATAGAGCTTGAGTTACGCTGGCCTTCGATCACATAGTAATGAGCAGCAAGATGCTTGATGTTCATTTACTGCAATGTTCCATCGAAGCTGCTGGCTCACGAAACGATTTTCACCTGCACCGTCGACAAAGTCGGGGCTACTTGAGTAATAGCCAAGTCTCGATAGATACCGGTAACATTCTCGATTATTCTAGATTGTGAGAAAGTATTGTATTACAATCCGAATTATCCCATAGCGTTCAATCTATGCACGTAGTCACCTAGTCTTCGTCGGGCGTGAACCAAGTCTTCATTCGGCGTTGATCTCGGCACGTCGCAAACGCGTCGCTTTGCGAACCTCATCTTGTCCCACCAGGCAGCTCAATCCCGTTTTAATCTCCGACTCGCTGTCACTTCCACCTTCATCCCAATCCTCCAACCAATCTATGGCCCACCAACGTACGTCATGAGCCAGATCCTCACTTCTCGACAAGCTGAGGAATTGTATGTAAATAAAGCATTCGTTCTCTTTTCTTTCGTTCCATCTATCAACCCAGACTCATGACTAGCCTTCCATATTGTACCGTACATATAAAACGCAAGCTAATGTCTAACTCACCTACCCCAGACATAAATCCATCATCGCCTACCTCACCTCCATCAACCTCCATGAGACCGCCTCGTCATTACGACGAGAAGCGCACATCAGCGATGTCGATTTCGATGAAGCGACGCGCAAGAAGTACGAAGGGTTGTTGGAGAAGAAATGGACGAGCGTGGTACGATTACAGAAGAAGGTATGATATATCCCTACCCAATTCCTACCCAGTTCTTACACAATCCCTATTACCATCTATTGGGTATTGCAGCTACATCTACTATCCATTCTTCCATTTTTCCAGCTTTTACTGAACGAATGATGAACATCCAGATCATGGATCTCGAATCCCGTTGTTCCAGTCTCCAATCCGAGCTCGACTCCACCACGCCCACCTCCCTCCTACGACGCAATCAAGATCCGACTTCGTGGCTACCTCGTTCCCCCGCACGACATGTCCTCCCATCACATCGTCTACCGGTCACCTGCGTCGCCTTCCACCCCATCTTCTCCTCTCTAGCATCGGGATCGGAAGACACGACCATCAAAATCTGGGACTGGGAACTCGGCGAGCTCGAACGAACGGTGAAGGGGCACACGAAAGCCGTATTGGACGTTGACTACGGCGGGCCGCGAGGCGGTACACTACTCGCATCCTGCTCGAGCGATTTGACGGTCAAACTCTGGGATCCCAACGACGAATACAAAAACATCCGCACCTTGCCGGGGCATGACCATTCCGTGTCTGCAGTCCGCTTCATCCCGAGCGGAGCCGCGGGTATGGTTCCCTCGAGCGGCAATCTCTTAGTATCTGCCTCGCGTGATCGGACGTTGAGGATATGGGATTCCACCACAGGATATTGCGTGAAAACCATCCGAGGCCACGTCGATTGGGTCCGAGATGTCTGTCCCAGCGAAGATGGACGCTGGTTGATATCCGCCGGCAACGACCAGACGGCTCGATTATGGGATGCAAACAGTGGTGATTGCAGAAATACATTCATCGGTCATGACCACGTGATTGAATGCTGCGTTGTCGCTCCCGGGACAACATACCCCCATTTATCCTCCATGGCGGGACAAAAGAAGCCTCCTCCGCAATCGAGCTCGGCGGAATTCATCGCCACTGGATCGAGAGATAAGACTATCAAATTGTGGGATGGAAGAGGCACGTTAATTAAGACTCTTGTGGGACATGATAATTGGGTGAGAGGTCTTGTGTTTCATCCCGGCGGGAAATATTTACTCAGTGTCGCCGATGATAAAACTATTCGATGCTGGGATCTGGCTCAGGAGGGGAAATGCGTGAAAGTCGTGGATGATGCCCATGCTCATTTTGTGAGTTGCGTGAGGTGGGCTCCGAGGATGGTTAAGGATGGTGGGGTTGGAGGAGGAGGAAGTGGGGTGGGTGGAGGAGGTGGTATGAATGGATTAGCAAGTAATGGTGTTGGTGGTAGTGGGAGGAGAGATGATCCAGGTGGCGGTGGTGGTGGTGGTGGAGCAGGACCAGGACCAGGAAATGATATCAAAGCTACGATTCGATGCGTCTTGGCGACGGGAAGTGTGGATTTAAATGTGAGGGTGTTTGCTTCATGAATATCATCATGTTATATCAATCATATCGAATTGAACGTTTCATGTTTTGCGATCAATCAATCTGGTATGCATCATGGGTGTTGCATCCATTCATCCATTCAATTCAGTTCAGTCCCGAAACGAATGGGATGTTATGACCCTACCTACGGCATGCATCCGGTCGATTCAATCCCGTTCTCAGTCTGGGCAATGAATATATTTTCATCCGTCCCCTTCAAACAATCCCCCAATGTGACGTGGCACCGGACGGACATGACGGTGATGATAACCGTGCTTTGAATCTCTCGATGGCGTGTGCCCGTGGCACCGGAGAGGATGATGCAAGCGTACAGTGGGTAGTTTCATATCCTCTAGACACGCTAACAGCTCGATTATCAATGATTACGGTACGTCTATTCAACTCAACTCTTCAACAACGTGGCCCTTACATAACAACGATGGGAAGTGGAAGGAGGTTGATATCGACACGCTACTTTTCAAAGTAGACAGCTCATATGTATACCAAGACTATTGTAGTTGCTTTCACTAGAAGAAAGGATGGAATCTATACACAGTGATAACGTGGGAGCTCGTCCACCGATGTGACATGAACTTGGTACTATCAAGAAGACCCTCGTGGGAGAAGTAGCCCCTTGCCGATCATTGATCCATCCATCCATCCAAAACGCCTTTCCATTGCTCGCGCCAACCATACTCCAATCCAATTCAGTCCATCGTTTTATATACAGACTTACCCAATATAGGATCATTAGCTCAATAACACCTTTCATCGACCGTCATGCTGCGAAGTAGATGGCCCTGGCTAAGATAAAGCACCGGGCGCTGAACCCTTCCGTCCCGGCACGGTTTCTTTTTCTTTCTTCAGTGCTCGAACGAGGGCTTCTAATCGTCGACGTTCTTCTTGTTCGGCCTGTTATTTACCATCATCAGCATCTATCTTCGAATACCCACGTCTTCTCCCTGTGTTTACTTGGCTCCCACAGTGAATCAGGCTCGACAAGTCGGATGAACACAGTCACCGCCGGAAATGGGTTAAGGAAGTAGAGATAGTAAATATATGTATATATAAAACTCACCTTTAAAGCTTTCATACTCTCCGCCTTCATCTCTTTCATCATCTTCCTAAACTCATTCCGTAGCACCATCGTGCTGGTACTATCATTCGGACCATCTTTCTCGTTACCACTCCCGGTGTTAGGATTTCTTCCTCCCACTCCCACTCCCACTCCCATCCCACCAGCACCACCAGCATGACTACTCCCAATCCATTTCAATTTCTCATCATGCAATTGACTTTCGGCGGCCTCGCATCTCTCACGCAATCCATCGATGGTATTCTCCAGTTGTTCTCGATCCCGTTCGAATTCCACGGATTGTTTCGTCATCGCTTCATATTCGTCGATCGTCTCGGATAATTCTTTTTGGAGTTTGTCGACCCGATGCTGGAGGTCTTCGCTGCTGCTACTCTCGGATTGTTTGACGGTTCGTAACGCGGCTATTTCTTCGAGTAATGACATGTTACGTCGCGCAAGTTCGTCCATCTCTTGTTGCAGCTTGGGATCGAGAACCGTCGTGTTGGCCGCAGCTGGTGCACGTTGACTGCGTGGTCCATACGCTCCGTCTAACTCGGCGCGAGCGACCGTCGCTTCGGTCTGAAGACGGACTACCTCCCCTTCGAGCTTGTTGAGGTCCGCTTGACCAGCGTCCAATTGCGACACTTTCTCGTCGATCTGCTTGCTGAGATCACCGTGGCTGGCGATCAGTCTCTCCTTTTCCTGTGATGCACCTCGCAGCTCGTTCTGGAGATATTCAATCCGCTCTTCACTGCTCTTCATCAACGTCTGGAGCTCTTTGCGTGCTTTTGCGGCGTTCTCTTGCGCCCCCTGCAGCTCTGCTTCTAGTCGCAAAATCTCCTCTTGTCGTTGCACCAGTCCGTTCATCGCGCTCGAGTCGTCGTCCGCTCGTTGCTGCTCACGCAGCGCCAACTCTCGCCGCGTGACGTTCAATCGCTCCATAGCGTTTGAGAGTTCTTGTTGCGCACTGGTCGTCTCTTGTTGCGCATTTGCCATCTCTTGCTTCGCCCTCGTCGTCTCCTTGTGTGCCCCCTGCAGCTCGATCTTCAGATGCTCTAGCTCTTCCGTCAGCTGCGTGACAATGGCATCCTTGGTCGTGTCCGACTGCTGGCTCAATTCCCGTTGCTGTTGGATCTGGCGTCGCAGGATGTCCTTTTCTTGCTCCAACTTTCCAGCCCGTGAATACAGCCATTGAATCTTGGCGGAAAACGCCTGCAACGAGTATGGCTCGATGATGATGCTGTCGCGTCTCATCGGACTCACCCCGTTGGGAGAGTCAGTCCCTCGTTGTCGCTCTTCCGCCTCTCCACTCGTGATGATCTCCCACAACCCCGTCACCACCGTCTCGTACTGCTCCGCCTTTTCTTGCTGCGAGCCGTCCCGAGAAGTCGAGGACTTCGACTGGTTGCGCACGACGTGTAGACCGCGCTGGAGATAGTCGAGCTGCGTCTGTAGATCTTGACCCGCGCCCGTCCGCATCGCTTGATACTGCTCGTCCGAGATGTTTGAGTCCTGCATCAGCCGATGCACATCGTCCACCAGCAATCCCAGGCTCTCCGCCATCGAACTCTCGCTCTCTTGGATGTACCGAACATTCTCTCGTTGCTGTTGATGCATTGTCTGCAGACCACTGCCCAGGTACCGCAGCTGGCTGTGCGCATGCTCCGCCAACGCCTCGGGCGAACTGCCGCCTCGAGGTCGCGGGGGAACTTCGAGCGACTGCTGCGAATGGGGATTGGCTTCGAGAATCGTCTTTCTCAGCTGCGAGTTGAGCTCCTGTAGACTTTGCTCAATATCTCGGATGACCTGCAGCGACTGGTTGAAGGTGGATGATGACTGCTGGGACGGTCCATTCTTCTCTCCTGGTTCGTGATATCCATTCGGGAGACTCGTCTCCCCAGCCCGGCTCTTTCTGGACATTGACCGACCGTGGCCGTGGGCACCAGAGTTGGCCATCTCTCGGCCGTACGACATCGACCGTCGTCCTTTGCTTCCGTGCACACTCTCGTTACCGTCTGATGTTGCGCTATGGCTTATCTGCAACACCGCCGCCGTGTGCTGGAGCATCCGGGTATTGATCTCCGAAGTCCGCTTTTCCAGCTGCCACAGCTCTTGCGCCAGATCTTCACACTTTTGCTGGCTGATTCGATGATCCTCGAGGGCTTTATGGCTCGCATCGCCTTCACGTTGATGTGTCGAAATGGTCGCATCTGAATCTGCACTGCCGGGCTTGGTATATAACCTGCACAGACTCTGCGCCGCATCGCGTACTTTGGATTCCAACAGCAATTTTCGCTTCGTGGCCTCGACTCGGTTCGAGATGATGAGCTGCTCCCCCTTCAGGGCCTCCACCTCTTCAAAGGACAGCGCTTGATAATCCTGACTGTCGCCCAGCGCAGTTGATACAAGCAGATGCATCGCAACCGGGTCATTGACATTCATGAGAATTGCACTGCGCCGATTGGAGTTCTGTTGCGAATAAAGACCGTTAGCATGACTTGCAGTCAGTCTACTTGACATCCATTACAGGCCCACATACTGCACTGTTTTGTAAATCATCGAACATGCTCGACAGCGTGCTGATATACCCATCCACCATCGTCTTCGGGGGCGGTAAGACTTCCTGTGGCATCGCGTCCTGATATGTATTCGCTGGCGGCCAACCGGTGCCCTGCCTAGCCGGTTCCGCCATCGCAGACGAGCCGTAGGTGGTCATGGTGAATTGCGATTAACCGGCTGCTCCGACGGGCATGGAGGGATTAAACCGGCTGAAGAGATGGAGTGCGTGAAATCGCTCAACCCCTCCACATTGACAAATATCATGTTTGATACAAACACAAATCGAACGAACACGGACGCCTCTGACCAGCAGAGAGTTCCGAGGAAGTCGAGTTGGTGATCACCGCGGTAGTCATGGCATGGTTAACTTAGCTGAAAGTCTGACCGGGTGACACGAGCAGTTGAAAGCTGGACAATCCAACATTCCTCTTGTTTCAACCCGCGATGATTTGCTTCTGGTTCAGCTACGACCACCAGAAGGACGACGATGGATACGAAGAGCTAAAGACTGGTTTCACGCAGAGGATCAACTGCCGAGGGATATTAAAATTACATGGTCATACCGTTACGGAGTACTTGTAGGCCTATAAAGTAGCTTTTCTGTTTCACTTTTCATCTACTGCAGGACGTCCAGGTACGGTACCAAATCCACCACCAAGTGCATGGATGTCAGCCGAAATGTTCAGCCTCAGCTCCCAAGGACTTCAGTGCGTCCGTTGCTGCATCCGTTGAAGATCTCGCGAAGACGGCCCTTGTCCATCAGCTCAGCCGAATACGGAACGAGGCAGAAACGACTCGGCCAGGTCGGGTTGCACCCGTCGCAGGTGTTCAACGGCAGGGTGTTGTCACGGGCTCCCACCAGTGACGTTTTAAATCGAGGTCGAACGACATTGAGAAAGACAAAGAAGCTATACCACCTTCGAATACACATCTGGATACACGACGTGACACATCATGACATTCGTCTGTGTCATCTGTGGAGTGATGATCTTGAAGAAGGGTTCAGCGCCTCAGATCGACCAGCACGGATATGACGATCCTGATTGGTACAATCGCTCGATACTCTCATCGGATAACACTCGAGTGCGTGCTGGTTCTTTCTCGATACTCCTACTTGCCCGCCAAGCGGGTGACAAGATTATTGGAGCAGCTCAACAGTAGCCGCCACTGCTGAGCAGTATCATCATCGACCTTACCGGTGAAGATTGCCCGAATCTTCATCACAATGACGATGATGAGCTTAGCTTCCATCGCCCTGACGATGAAGGTTTGTTTGACCTTCATCGTAATAGCCATGACTATTGGCGTCGACTGCTGAGCTGCTCCATTGATTTTGTCATCCGCCTGCCAGCGAAGGTCATGATAACCGACACTTCAGATACAGTGGCTCTGCCGGTATGCATTGGTCAGTAAAGCAGGTGATAAAGCGAGGTCCGTCTACTACACTAGTCAAGCGTGGTCCATGGGTCCGCTGATGTTTCATGCGTGGTTTGGTAGCGTGGCGCGAAGTACAGTCGACCTCAGTAACGTGGGACATCCAATTGCGGTCGTGGTCGAGCAAGATATGACAGAGGTGATACACATGAGTGAGAAGATAATGCATGGGTCTGATTACGTCCTCGAACATTCGCGATGTGGCGGACGATTTCCCATGCACGAAGCCTGCCTCACCATGCTGAACCGCTTGATTTTTCACCGTCATCGTTGGTCGAACGAATCACGGCCACAGACGTCGAGATTCGAGCTGAATGATGCTTACGCCGCGATGTATCGCCAATTTCGACGCTATTGGCACCGCGATACCTGGGATGATGACGGTATCGAGTGGGAACATGGTTATTATGGCCCCCGACAATTCTGGAATTGCGAGTGGCCAGCGGATAGACGCGTCGAAGTATGTATCAGCTCACTCTCCTACATGTGTCTGCTCTCTCCTGCGCTCCCGATTTTTCGATTAGCGTTACTGTTTTTTCAACTCCCGGCTAACAATAGCAGTGGATGTGGGCGGATCCTGTAACAATACGACCGCACGGCGTGACAAACTATATCTTAAGTCTCCTTCAGCCCAGTGAGGAGACCGACCGAGGACATTTGAAGCGTTCTGTCGGGAGTGGCTCGAAGAAGCATCTGGATCCCGCTTCCCACCATGGTAAATCTTGGTTGGAGTCGCTACCGGTGGAACTCCTGCTGGAGATCGTGTCATATCTCCCGACGACCGCGGTCCTTCGACTGCGGCGCTGCAGCACTACGCTTCTGGCACAGATTGCGATCGATCAACGTTTCTGGCGGGATCGGCTGGTCTTCGGTGAACTGATCGGCTGGCTCTTCGATCTGGACTGGAACCAGTGCCGGGCCAAAGACCGTTCAGATAGCGTGATGTGGGACTGGAAACGATTGGCGCTTCTGCTGGGCCAGAACGCCTTCACCAATGAGTTGATGGACCTCTCCGAGAAAGCGCCGTCCACCTCGGTGGATTGGGGTCGCTTTTTGGCCTGCAAACAACTGGCGGTTAGCGAAGGGATGGAGAACCAGCCTCTTGGACTGCGCAATCGTCGCCGAATTTGGAAGATCTTAGAAGGCATCGAGAGGATATCATCACGAGACAGCGATGGCATTTGGCATGATTTGGCAGGACCAGGCGAACAGTATGTCTCAAGCAAGCCATACAGGGCGATTTGGAGCTGGAATCTTTCCGCCGATGGTTGGGGTGACTGAAAATATATATATATATCTATAAAGGGTTTGGTTTCAGGAAAGAAAACGGTCTAGATGCAGCGAAAGAGATGATGTGTCACGCGGGTGACAAAATAACCGGAACAGCTCAGCAGTAATCGCCACTGCTTAGCAATAATCATCATCACCCTTACGATGGAGGTTAAGGCAATCTCCACTGTAGGGACGACAATGATTACCTTAACCTTCACCAAAATGACGACGGGGACTATCTGAACCTTCGTCGTGGTAACGACGAAGAGTAACTACATTGTCATTGTCGTAACGAGTATTAGGCAATCTTGACCATGAACCTAATGAAAGGGAGACTAATATCACCATCATTAGTGTAGTAAAGTTTAGGTCATTCGTCATAAGTATGACGAATGTTCCTTTGCCATAGGAATGATGAAGTTCCCCTTCGTTTTGAAGATGAAGGGTACTTTTCGCCGTGATAATGATGATGATACCTTCGTTGTAAGGGTGATGAAGTGGTTATTATTGAGCGATTCCGTTTATATTGTCACCCGCGTGTGCGGGAAGGTCGACTTTTGAGAATGGAATTCAATGAGCAGCCTAAAGCCTGAACGATACTGATTTGAGAAAGGTAACGTGTTGCACCTACTGTACATCCGAGACACATTCCCATACAAATGAGCGTTCAATTTGTATGGGGAAAACCACCCTTGATCACTCCAACACAACCACTGATTAAAACTACAAAAGCTCTCGCTCGAACGTAGATCTCACCTAGACTGAACTCCATCTTTAATTTTAAGCTATTGGACTTGTGGTGGTTGAGTAGTAACTGTCGATGGACTTAAGAACACAAAATATTCCCATGTCGTAGTCGCTGTCTCGGATGTAGGTGTGTCTCGGATGTAGGTGCAACACGTTAGAGGACAATGCAAAAACAGAAACATGGCTAAAAATATACAACTCGGTCTTCAATTGACCGAAACACCTTCTTGGCGGTTGCTGAAGCTACCCAAAAAAAGATGCGATGTCTTTGGAACAACGTCAGCCCTAACAGTCGTCAACCGTACGGCGAAGGTAATGTCCAACTCCGCCAAGTTAACAACGACGAGGCTTTCTCTATATCATTCCAACCGAGGTACAGCGTTGACCCTGGAGGGGTGGTAAATCAAGTATGAAACGGGTAAGTTATATTTGACATCGTCGCCATCCATATCGAACGGTTGAGCTGCAAGAAACAGCCCGGACCTCGGCGGCAAGAGCCGGCGCTAAATCGACACTAAACAGTCACGTCATCTTTATCGCGGCAAAAGCGCTTGGTTATCTACGATTGACGATCAAACGCCACGCCGTCCGCAACGGGGTTGAGTCGCTCCACGAACAACAAAAGGGTTTGCAGGTCTATGAAACGACAAATCTTGTTTCGGCATATTCAATCGATTCTCACCTCGAGGATCACTCGGCACCCCTGTCTGCCTGCACGCTTGTCGCCTTGCCAAAGATATGCAACATCTGGAGAGCCCAAGGACCGTCAAGATGAACATGACACAGCGAGGTTGGAGGTGGAGAACGAGGAAGGAGCTATGTCGCGACGTCTTGTAGAGATGACGGAGCAAAGCATACAGGACCCTGGGGGGCGAAGCAAGAAAGTGATGCATGAAGCGGGCTTCTCGGAAGAGTTGATAAGCAAGCTGGAAGATCGGATTAAAGCCGCGGAATTCAAGACTGAGAATGCGTCCGCATTTGCACAAGTAAACATGTTTGTACGTAATCAGGATGCGAAATATATCAGTCTCGCATGTTTCATTTCTTGTGTATTTTCGCATGATATTTATCTGTATGCTGAGTATGTGTATTGGCAGTCAGGTGCAGGGCAAGGCACACGCAACGTAGCAGCCGCTCAGCCCTGGACGGGTGCGGAAGAGCAACAAGACGCTGTCCTGCGAATGCTCAACGACAAATACAAGCCCTTGAGAGGTGCTCGTTCACCAGTAGGTTTGGCAGCCGGGGTCAGTCTGCCGAGGAAAGCAGCGCCGCGGTCCTCCGGTCAGAGACTGGCCAACGCGAGAGATCGATCGTCGATATACTCCATGGTCAACGATCCCGGGATGAGTGCGGAAGAGAAAGAGCAGATGCGGAAAGAGCTCAAGGAGCGTTTTACGCCTGGTGCTCGACCGATGCCAACATCAATTCAGGGAATAGCGACGCTTGCCAATGAGCGAATCGAGGATGCTATTGCGAGGGGACAATTCAAGAATCTACCACGTGGAAAAGTTATCGAGAGGGATTATAATGCCAGCAGCCCCTTCTTGGACACGACGGAGTATTTCATGAATAAGATTATCCAGAAGCAGGAGATTGTGCCACCGTGGATTGAGAAACAGCAGGAACTTGTGAGATCGACTGCTGTGTTTCGTTCGAGGTTACGAGCGGACTGGAAACGCCATGCCGCCAGAGTGATTGCCAGCAAAGGCGGATCTTTAGAGGAGCAAGTTGGGCGAGCGGAGCGTTGCGCGGTTGCTGAGCAAGAGCAGCTGGGGACACCGTCCCAGCCTCCACCAAACTCAGCAGAGGAGGTTCCGGCTCCATCTCAGGATTCGACCACCACGAACGACTCTCCTCAAATGGAAGAAACACCATATCCCGAGATAGACTCGAGCCCTGAAAATCAAACACAAATGCCACGACCACCTCCAGCACCGCTCACCAAATTCAGAGACCTCACCTGGGAACGAGCCGAAAGATCCTATCAGACCCTCTCCATCACGAACCTCAACAACCTCACTCGCTCATACAATCTGATGGCGCCTGACTTAGCCAAAAAGCCGTACTTCTCACTCGACCGCGAACTGAGGGCGTGCTACATCGATGTCGCACCGCAGCTCGCGAACGAGATTCGTGAACGGGCCAGTATTCCTGCAAGAAGGATCGACAACGCGGGTGATCGACCGGGGAGTCTACTGGATCGTTTCAGCGGAGGTGGAGCCGAAGCGGGGAGGATCTATGATTCGAAACGACCGAATTACGGATTTAAGGACTTTTGGAGGGATCTTTGGGGTGTGTCTTCATCGACTGGGAAGGCTTAAGCATGTTTCTATCCATCTATATTTGATGTCTGGGGTTGTTTGTTCCAATGTATACCTGAACATGTTTGCTCTCTGGTGTTAGATGTATCCTTGTTCGGATGGGACGTCTCCTGACATGATTCGGGCAGAAGCTCTATTAAAGATTACCCGTTGTATATAGGCAATCATGTCTTGAGCGTTCTGACTTCGTCTTGCGTTTTGAAGTAAGCGGAAGTAGGATATAGACTGCAATGGACCTGATAATCTGTCTAAGATTGGCATAAAGCTCGACCGGTACATTCCAATGGTCGCTGCTCAGATCGAAGGACTGGTCGGCTCCACGACGCTTACCCTACTGTTCCCCCATCATGTAGAAGATGATGACGGTGCAGCTATCCAAATTGGATAGCTAAATGAGCATCTTCAACTTCCCTAGCGTTCACGTCCAGTGAAAGGTCCCATCGAATTAAAAAAAGGCCAATGAAACTGTCTCAAGCGGCAGAGGCTTCAATGGGTCATTCTCTTTCATAGGGACATGGCTGGACCAATTCAAAAGCGAACCCCCTTCTTTTGACACAGGGCTGTTATATGGCGGCTCGTCAATTCGCCCGGCGTCCTTTCCGATTCGGAATCCCTCTGTAACTTCATGAGAAAACGGACGTAGAAGTGATATGTTCATGGCACAAACATCCCAAATCCCCGATCGACGCAACGCCACGCTATGCCATCACAGGGATCAACCATACGTAATAGAAACCGCTCCACTCATGCAGCAACCTCATTGCTCGCCGCTAAAGCTTTCCGATACTGGGCTCTTGCAAAATCCACGGCCTTGACCGTCGGTTCCAGCATCCTCTGCACCGCTTTCGAACCACCCCCAACTTGATCAAGATTCATTTTCACTTTCTTTCCCGTCTGCTGATGTCGCGCCACTGCTTCTTTCCGACGTCGCTCAATCTCCTTGGTACGTTCCTCGTCAGCATCTTTAATCACGGCCTCGACACGGGTCATTGCTCGATCGAGCGATTCCGCTAACGCCGCTACTTCTTCTGCCCGATTGGGATCGCCCGATAGAAAGACCGTCCAGAAATGATGCAGGAATTCCGTCGTCGTGGCGTGCGTGAGCGTTACGCGGTCGAAGAGCGCGGGGGACATGTCGAGTGGCACGGTGGGAGGTGCTGATGATGCCTTGCTCGATGATCTCGAGATCGCGTCGTCCGTCTGGGCTTGTCGTTGTCGAATGGCGGTGAAGATCTGCTTGTTCGCTTGGGCGATGCTGGCTCGACTACCGACGTGGGAGGGTCGTTGTTGAATCTCATCGTCGTCGCTGTCGCTGTTTTCGTCCACGCCGATGGCTCGTTCGAGATCCAGGCCGCCAGATCCATCGATCGACTGACTCAGATCCTTCCGTAGGGTCTCTAGTACTTTTGCAGGATTCTGTGTTGTAGCGTTCCGACCGGCATCGTTGGACTCGTCTCTCTGAACCCCCTCTGAGAGAAACCGCTGTTGATCCTTGACGTTGAGAATGATTCGGTTGGCTTTGGCATCACCCTCGAGATCATGCAAGGCTAGTTCTCGAAAGGTGTCTTCTCCTTCGGCCACGTTCGTGCCCTGCGCATCGATGGGGGTCACATCGGCCATGATCCGCTCGCTGAGCGTATTCAGCGTTCGGATGATGGGTGCCTTATCATGTGCACTCGGCCGCATAGTCAAATCTGGCTGATTGCCTTTGCGTTGGCTATGATTCTCCTCGTTGCCCTCGATGTCGATGATATGGGGGACATGTACATCCTGAATCCGCTTCGTCCGGTCCGAGTATTCATCCTCATTCAAGTACTTGTCGATGATCGGATCAAAGGGATCGCTCTCGACAATCTTTTCGCCTTTCAGTTTCTTAAACAGTCGACTTTGGAAGAACTTGGACCAGAATGCGGACTCGTTAGTCTTGGGCACATTCTCGTCGTAGACACGTTTAACCAGCGGGTGTTGATTGAAGATCAGTTGGATCTGCTCTTTACTGATACTCAGACGCGTGACATTGTCTTCTGTCCTCGACCGAATCGTCGATAGGACGTTATATGCGCCCCGACTTTGATTCTTCTCGATTGCATGCGCCCGGAGTAGAGGTATTCGTGTTGACCAGAACTGGTTGGTAAACTGGGCGTTGCTGATCGAATCGGGCTTGGTGCGCAGCGACTCCATGAACGTCTTCTGCAATCCCGGATCGGCCTTCAGCAGCGACTTCTGCAGCTCAATGTCCGATTTGAGCCGCATGTCGTCGTACCACCCGCTTGCATTCGCTCCGTCTGGTGCTGCTGTCGAGACAGCATTGGCCACCGCCAGTGCCTGTGGAGGCTGTCCATTGGTAGGAGCGGGCGAGAGACCGCTGCCGCTCTTGTGAGCCTGAATGGCCACGCTGAGGGCATCCCTGATAGCATCGGCCTCCGTCCTAGC
>QQTW01000505.1_pt1 | contig 24300 bp, 22 predicted proteins | sample 1904831 | NCBI WGS metagenome assembly QQTW01 (sample SAMN09435610, study PRJNA476489) | Subsurface metagenome, whole genome shotgun sequencing project. | reverse complement strand
CGAGCAGGGAGATGATGTTTGAGTTGGCCACTTCGTTTTGGGATAGTTTGAGATCTTTTCGAATGGTGATGCTCATCTGAGATTGTAAGCTGGATGGCCGAGCAGGGTCGCCTGATCGAGGATGCTCTTACCAATGGTGGAAACGCATACCTAGACTTTGTCAGCAAATCTGATACGAATATTTCGAGAGAGAATATAATGGTAACTCACCAGGACCAGAAGGCAATCAAGAAACCCCACCACGCGAAGAAGAATACGCGTCCATAGACATTAAAAGGATTGAGACCGGGAATGGACCGAGCTTTTCGGTTGATGGGATTGATCTGAGGCGCCTTCCACAAGGCTGTGACGTCAAAACCCATGTTGACTGGTTGATCAAGGTACGATCGGATCGAGGACTGATCCTTGTCGGCTGCGGTGCTCGTCTTGATGCAACCGCCAGAGGGAGATGAGTGGAGAGGGAGAGTGGGAGAGAGTGAGGTGATTCGGAAGAGATGAAGTTCAATTCTTGGGCCGTCCTGATCGATCCTTATATCAAGTCTTTCTCCTCCACAGATGAAGATCTCTTGTTGCTTTCTCCGCTGAGGTGTTGGATCGAGAAGTTTGATTCAACACCACCCCGGACGAGCAAGTCCGCGGCGTGGGACTGACCAGGCACACTGGTGGCCGGAGCAGGCGATCCTAAGACCCCGGTTGGTGGGTGTCATCGAAGCCGCATGCGACGGTCGACCGTGGACCATCCATATTCACCCCGGCTGATACTGATAAGGCTCCACATGCACATCTCGATCCCTCGCTCGGCTCCGTCGACGTGGTTGCTTCACCGGGATGGGGCCGGTTTCGGGCTTCACACGCGTGGGGGAAGAGAAAAAAAAGATATATTCTGAATCCAATCCAGAACAACCTTCTCCACGCTCCAGACCATACCTTCTCTTGAATACCTCTTTCGACCGCGCGGAGATGTCCTTGTGCAGCCCGTCTCAGGCGCAACGAAGATAATTCCTTCCAATGATCAGACAGCTGAACGCTGGACCACTCTATGTTCTTTCAGCCGTTCTCGGGGCCCAGAACGCTGCCTGTCTTGGCGGCCGCTGTCGGTGATGGATCGACAGGCCGTGCGCGTTGCTATCTGGCCGGACCGGCCGTTTTGGGGATGAAGCAGGATCGCCCGTCACTCAACACTGGTGGCAGGGACCAAAGTCGATTCCCAGGAAGGTGTGTTACAGTGCCGGTCGGCCTATCATTCGCTCGGCCCTATCTGGAACGCGGCAGTCGGCGGTCGGGGAGCGCGCTTATCAGCAGCGGCAAGCCTGGCATATCTCGAATCAGCATCGGATGCACAGCATAACTCGAATGGGAAGGATCGATGGACGAATTCAACACATGCTCTACATATGCATACCCAATTGGATGACCAGAAGCTGCTTTCGCGACCACGGATGGCCCTACCAATCCCGACCGGTGTGGGGAGATATATATACACTGTCTGGAGGACGCTGGCTCGAGACGAGGTCGGCTAGGGCTCCGGTCGTCCCTCGCCAACGGTGCGGTGCTCAAGCTTGTCGACGCCATCGATACGGAGGGGACTGGTGCGGTGCGTGCACGAGATACTGAGTTTACTGTAGAGTGTACGTACCGACGGCCATCCGCGATCCAGGCACAAATCGTCGTCCCGATCCCGCCCCATCGCCTTATCTTATGCTGATTCTCCCGCTCGGCCTTATCCCGCTATCCTCGGATGGCCCAATCGAGTTTAGCATTCCCGTTATCGATCCTCAACTTTCGATCACGTGCTGAAGGCTTAGTCAGATGGGTCAGAATGCTGACAAAGAATACCGATGAAGCACCTGCTTGCTGAGGGTCAATAATGATAACTCACTTTCGAGCTGTTCTTGACTGGCGTGACGTCCTATGACAACAGCCATACCAATGCCTGGCTACGGACATTCATCCATCTGATAAGCCGGTGATAAGCCGAGCAGCCTCGGAACTCCATATCATCCCTCACCATGATGTCGCAACTACTGATCTCAAAGCGTGGCATGACATCCTAGCTGCTCATATTTTTTAATTTTCCCAACTCACAACAACCCCGGCCTACCCCTGCCCTTTGATATCTTTATCATCACCATATCCCCACCGCCAAGTGCATGCTTGTTGAGTCGTCGTCATGGTGCAGCCCAAGAGCCGCGAGATGACGTTGCCCAGCTGCATAGCACCCAGGCCGGCAAGTTAACAACGCAGTGTGTTCCTCATCATGCATCCAAAGTTATATATTCAATCGGATCTGCTACCACGTTCTGCATTCCTGCTGCTGTGGGGACACAGTGGGAGCTGTCTCGGCTGCCATCCGATCCTTCGGCGAAGTCACTGGATGCATTTGGAACATCCCACATCGTGGATTCAAGCAACACCAGCACGCGAGCCCTTACTAGGCTAACAGCTAGCCTAGTAAGCGTGCGCACTCGAGAGACAATGACCGGCTCTGCAACAGCTGCAGCACCTAAACACCACCCCGTACCCTTGTGGATCCTTTACTGTACGCCAAAGCAACGTCCCACGTTTTACCTGGTGCACGTGGCCATCAGGAACCTCTCTCCATCAAGGATGGATGGAGCGACACGTTCCCTCGTGGGCCTAGGACTCCTCCGAATTGCTCGTGTTCTCCACAAGCATGAAGCGTGTCTGCTTCATGTTTGTTGTTGTTTTTTTTCCGTCTCCTGGCTTCTCCTTATTTCCTGGGGAAAAACAACGTCGTCCATTGGTATTCGAGCGCAACCATGATACGAGCAGCATACTCGTTTGGCTGGCCGGCCACTGGACGTGCCCTTCGCATTCCCGGATCTTGGCAGGTCTACCGTTACCCACGGTGGCTCAACGTTGCCCTTCTCCAACGGCCACCGGATCTTCTTCATGCTCGTGCGGTCATGCGTGGACGGATGCGAGATGAATCGCCTTTCCTGGACGCATCAAAGGGTCTCCGACCCTATTTCGCTTGGTACAACTCTATGTTGATGCTCCACGCTCGGATACGGATCTTGGCTCGTATTGGAGCATCGTGGCTTGCTATGCACCTCCCCTTTTCGCACAACACGAGAAGCTTGACAGCTTAAGTCTCGTGTTGTACTTCGATGACAGTCACGATGGTTCCTTCAGTTCCGGGGTCCATCCTGTCGTGGCGGAAGAACAGACCAGGATGGATACGTGCCGACGTTTACCCCCGCCGTTGCGCGCCCAGTGTACGCGAGGAAGGGAACCTATCGTCGACGCGCCCGGTTTATATAATGGGCCCAGAACTGCCGCGGGGTCGGGCTCTCAAAGCCCCCAATTGACTCGAGTGGACATCATACACTCTCTTCCTCGGCTTCACGCGTTCTGACGGTTGGATCCACCTGTGATCACCATGCATCAATCCCTTCATCTGCTCGTGGCCTCCGTCGCCCTCCTGACCGGATCGACGACGGACGCCAGCGTACTACAAGTTCGATCGCCCCAAACAGTGCCTCAGCGGTCTGGCACGACAGCCGCAGCCGATCGAAGCATTCACCGCGGCGTGATGGAATGGATGTACAACTTCAACCCTGGTACGGTGACGGGGTGCAGCGTGGTTCGAACTCCAACCGACCAGCTTATGATCTCCATTTCGGAGCGTGCCTACGGTTCCAGACGGAACGAATACTGCGGTCGTAGCGTCGAGATCCGCCTTCCGCGCGACCCCAAATCCAACACCCCGCCGCGACGGACATGGGGCGTCGTGTGGGACTTCTGCCAGGACTGTGTAAGTTCGATCGTGTGGTGATCATCGACTTCCGAGCAGGTTCAACGTACTGACTAGATGAGTATAGGAGAGAAACACGATCGTGGCAAGTCGGGACATCTGGACCAAGCTGGGCGTGGAGGGTGCTGGTCTGAATTACGGCCGGATGGCGGTCGACTGGTCCATGCCGCAGGGCGAGGAGCTGCGGGAGGCCAATGGATGGGGAGCCGGGGCCCCAACGAAGAATGCTCAAGGGCAGTCGGTTGACGCCAGGGGGCGGCCGGTGAACGAGCTCGGCCAGCTGGTCGACCCCCAGGGGCGGCGTATCAATGGCAGAGGACAGCTCATCGACGACATGGCACGTGTGATCCGAGAGCCAGCGCCGGTGGCCAATACTCAGGGACAGAATCCCAACGCTCAAGTGCAGAACGCCAACCCTCAAAGACAGAACACCAATCCGCCAAGGCAGAACACCAATCCCCCAGTGCAAAACACTAATCCCCAAAGACAAAACACCAATCGCCCAATTCCGAATACCAACTCCCTAGGGCAGCGGCTCAACGAGCAAGGGCGACCGGTGAACGAAAAAGGTCAACTGGTCGACGAGCAAAACCGGGTGATCAACCCGACGCCGCAGATAGTGGTCAACAACAATCCCCCGGTCGGGTCGAAACTTGATTCCCAGGGCCGGCGGATCCTCATCGACCAGTATGAACAAGTCGTCACGGACTCTCAGGGTAACCCGCTTCTCGACACGTCGACCCGACAACCAGCCCCGAATAGTCCGGGCCGGAACCAGGCAGCAAAGAATCAGCCCGCCCCGAAAGTTTAGAATACACCGGCCGAGCTGCAAATTGGGGAGTTCGACCAGATTGATAAGTTATTGTTTCCCCAAGGCCGGCAGCCGCAGCAGCAGCCGGCTCCTGGTGACCCAAACACGCCTGCCAAGGAGCAATGACCTGTTGTGGCGATCAGAGCACTGCTATCTCCGTCGTTATTTTCATCTTCATTGTCCTCTCCAGGGGTGGTCTACATTGCCAAGAAAGTCGAACGTTGGAACACAGGACGGGCCTTCTTGGGCGTTGTTCCGTATAGATACCCCCATCTCCTTTGCCATCCTTGGTTGGTATCTGACTGCTATCTTGGCTTCCTTAATTTCCTTTTGGTTTTCGAATATCATAATCACGTTTGTTACCGTCTCAAACCTTGTACCTCTCTGTGTTGATCTTGCCAGTCAATTAAAACTTTTCTACAATTGCCCGCCGCTTCCAGCGAACGGTGAAACAGCCTCTTATGGGCCTCGTTGGGTGCAGCCCCATGTATTGGTAATCTTACCCATTTCACTCGGTCGTGGAACGACCCAAGATATGCAGAGCGCTCCCTGTTGGCTACGGTCCAAGCCATTCAAAGAGAACCCCTAGTGGGTGATGTGGCTAGACGGAGACGCCTCATACTATATGTATAAGAGCTTTTCGGCGCTTCTTGAAATGGGGGAGCGCTCTGACAAACCTCATAGAGGTGACGGTCGTGAGCGGCCAATGCACATCGAAAACCGGCCACTATCCTCTTTGGTTTTCAAGATCGAAGCGAAGAGATTTGCATGGGGAATTGAATGTAGTCTTCAACTGGTTTGAGATTCAACTAATGTGATTGCGACGTTACCGTACGCATCATATATACAACGCCTCAATACTAATTCCACTTGACAGAGCTATGGGATACGGTACCGCTTCAAGAGGTCTAACGAAGGACAACAGCAACAGCACCTCTCAATTAACGAGTTCCACCCCTTACCGAGATGCCCCCCCTAGCGAGACAGTAGAAGTCGTCCTTTCATTGCAGCCAGCGTTTCTTGCAACGCACATCAAATATAAGAGGATTAGTTGGCGGACTGAGATCTAGCTAAGAGCTACATTCGCGTACTAGAATCATCTCTTTTCAACTGTTATTGATTGTATGCAAAGAGCAGTCGAGATGCGAAATTCGGATCGATTTGCGAGAAAACTTCTCCAGCAAATCCATTACTATCATAAACATCTCGCTTGCGGGGTTGTCTCGTTGGGCGGTGGAACACGTTACCCTAAAGGTCGGGATATCCTATTCGTCCCGACAAGCAATTCATCCAACCCACCTAATTTTGCTGCGTTTGAGGGTACCTTAGAGCCGTAAGTCGTCCAGCACGAAGCTGACTACTCACATAGCTCTACGGCTAGCATTCTTCCACCACAAGGTTTTGGAATACAATGTCACTGGACAGAATGGAATCTTTGTTAGATCTATATCCGCTGTATGGAACCATACAACAGAGATCTTAGGTGATGAACTTACTAGGTACAATCATCTGGCGAGAATAAGTAGAGCTCTCCATGTACATACCAATCGCTTATATTGAACAGGAATCTAGAGCTACTTGATGAGAGGAATTGGCCGTCCGGACTCTGATCGCAAAGCTCTATGTGTTGCCATATTTGTAGGGCCGAGTAAGATTGGGACAGCTTCCTCCTCGGAGATGAGATTCATGAGCGCCAGATCACCGCGCAGTAGATCTACTGTCAGCAGGAACACCCGCGTCTGACGTTCCACGTGGCTTCAATCCGGCGTTTGCGAATGAAGCATTCCCGGACCATGGAGAATCCCTGGCCGAACCTCCATCTCAATGGCCATGTCCATTCAAATTGACTAAAAAGATGGAGCACAGTGGAGTTGCTCCAATACGAAGCTCTCACGCGTGGGGATTGCGGTTCGTTTAGAGATGGCTCTAGCGTTTCTAGAAACATCATGCAACGTGGATCATCCCGCGTGGGGTGTGGGAGATAAAGCTGGACGACACTTCATTACGAGCAACGTCAGGCATCCGACAATGAAGAGATCCGCCCTTCTGAATGACACCATTCAAGAGCAGCTTGGCATCTTGCGTGGAAGGACAGATCCAGGAATCTCTAGCCCCGATACATATTGATGGCCATATTCATGGAGGATTACATCTGGAGCCTGGAAATAGAAGCCGGCTCTTTTTTAACCCAACATCAGAGCTGGAATGTCAAGCCTGACACGTCGGAAAAGGCGAGGTTCATGCTCCATGGCAGGGCTGGGCATAATCTTCCAAGCCCCACCTCGCTCTCTCCCCACGGCCTCCACCCTAGTTCTATCTCAAGCTCAAGGATCTGGATCTCCATCCTTGAGGTTGCAACGTGGGATGTGACGCACGTATCGCTCGCGAAGCCGGATTAGCTCCATAGGCTCCTACCGTCTTTCTTATGATATGCTTCGTTGAGCATGCTTTTCTTGTTTAATCGTCCAATCGGCGTCGTATCTCAATATGCTTGATCTGCTGTTGGGAGGTTTCTTCCTTTTTCTGTCCTTTCGCCTTTCCCTCCCGCTGAGCCTCACTCGGATGTTGTCTCATGCTGCAGATGACCCACATGGCAGGCGTTTGCTCACTTCGGAGCTGCTTATCGTGGAAGGTGTCTGGAGACAGACTGGTTACGATATTCAGCTGAGGGGTCCGTTGCCTTCCTTCCTTGGACCAGCTAGCCATAGGACTCTCCATTCCGCATCAACTGTCCATGGCAGTAAAGAGCATTGCTGGAATCCCTGCCCCCAGGAGGAAATGCCTAGCTGGATTTATCAAACTCCAACTAGACAGAGAAAGACCTCTTGTTCTCGAGTCACCACTGAGGGCTAGATACGATAGGAATCTAGCGTGTTTGACTGCTGGTGAAGCCGGAAAAGCCGGCCCTTTATACTCCGACTGTCGATAGCCTGGTTTCGTTTCATTACGGATTTCTATGGAAGCCCCCCACTGTTTGTTCTTGGCGTTACAAACATCAACCATGCCCGTCACACGTTCCACCAATGCATCTTGCCGCTGCGCCGAAGCGTTTCCATTCGAACAGGACCGGCTAGTGGTCGGACATGGCTAGCCGCACACGACAATTGCCCTAAGACAATTGCCTATCGGTTTTCTGTTTTCCATCCATCAGCTCCTAGAGAGATAACTACCTCCCTGATACGGTGTTCAGCGGACTATGTCCGTATTCTCGGCCTGACCAGGTGGTTTGTGTCCAGATAGACGTATCTCGATCAACTCGACGTTCCCGTATCAGGAAGACTGCTGTACTCCGATCCAACAAGCGTTGTTGGGTCCATGCTAGTCAAGTCTCATAAGATGGGTTCCATCAACCGGAACGGTGCCTTTGGCTCTTCCCGCCCCACGTTATACCCTCGATCAGGATCTACACCCGCCAACCGGCATGACATTGGTGGACGATGCGGTGGTGCTGGGACGTTCTGACTCTCAGCCTGCTCATTGTCCATGTTTGGTCCGGCTTTGTTCCCATTACTCTGCATCAACAGGGCTCCCGTCTACACGCCAGAAATGCTCCTGACCCAGCCGAGCTGCTGCAACCAACCAATGACGCTGAGTTGCTTTACGCACATGGTGGGTCATGGTGACTGTCTTCGGTCATGCTGAGTTCTGGCTGATCTGAGATGTAGATGAGCTTGAGGGTCCACCCACCCTCGTCACGCTATCCGTCAAACATGAAACGCACCCGTATGTGGTGTTGGAGCGGTTCGAGGAGCTGCTATCCAGTATCACCTGCACCACGGAACCCGGCAATGGCTCGACGACCATCTCGATGACATTTGTGGACCGTCAGCATCTTATGCTGGCCGAGCAGCAGTGGTCAGGGAAAGCCGGACTGACCTTTATCACGCACCATCATTCGTGTAATGAAGATGTCGAGCAACGAGAGGTGTACCGGTGAGATGGACGATGTCAAGTGGTCTGCGTGGGAATGTTTCACTGACCGTGATGCTTTTCAGGGCGTCATACGTTCGTTTCGACCATAATTCAACGACGGCCACCATCACTGGTGAACGCAAGGAGTTTGGGTACAGCGATGCCAACACAGCGTTCCGACTGCAAGGGACAACTGCGCCCAAGCACATGATTCGACGGATCCGCCGTCGAGATCTTAATCCGCAGAAGCCCCCTACGGAAAGCACCTTTAGCATCTCGTACTATCGACGATGGCGGGATGAGGACCTTCTTTTCACCATTCCGTGGGTGGTCCTCGCCTCGGGTCGCATGGTATCGAGGATCTTGGCTGATGTCAACCAGCGGACAGGTTGAGGTTCATTGCATCAAATGCTCCTCTGATGGAGAGCTTCGAGTGGGGTTTGATTTCGACATTCAATCTCTGGACGTTGGCCGCATCGGCTCGGCCATTACTGACGTCCTGCACGGTCTCAAACCAAAGCCATTCTACAACAGGGCCATCATGACATTTGAGCTAGTCAAGCCGTATCGGATGGAGGCAAACATGCGCACGACGGTACATGCCGGGTTATCGGTACGATGGCCGGGACTGGTCAGTCCGCTCTCTGGTAAGAAGGTGTTGGGTGATAAGATGATGAAGGAGGGGGAGAAGAAATTCATTACAGTGCGTAGCTACTCTTTCGGAATGGACAAAATACGGTTGATACTGATTGTGAATAGATTGGAGCGTTTCAATTCTTCACCTGGTACGGCTTTGGATTCATGTTCATCGGCGCCGCCGGTGGATCAGGCGAGATGTGAGTATATTTCCATCATCTCTTTTCTGGCTCTAATTTTGACACGTGCAACTTCGGAAATTGACAATGACATGTCGATCAGTGATCTCACCTCGCATTCATACATGCCTAATGGTTTGCTGGCCAAGATGGATTTCCTGAATCCGTCCAACAACTACTTTAATCCGTATGTTTCACTTCTCAGATCCCGGCTTCTCTGCAGACATGTCCATCTAACTCGAGCCGCTTGCGATATTTAGACAACTCAAACGCGACGTCAAAACACGAGTCAACAAACTCGACAGCTATCTCTCAATGGATCTCGCGTACGGCCTGAACGCTGATATCACGGTCAAAGTCAAGATTCCCAAGGGCGACTGGAGCAGTCTCCGGAAGGGGGGTGGACGAGGCAAGATTGGATACAAGGACGATGTTCTGAAATGGTACGCCGGGGGATATATAGACTTGATCGGGGCTGGAGTAGAGATCGCATCTCCATCAGGTATGCCGTTCCCATACTCGCTCATTTTATCTTCCATGTCCCCTGCTTTTCCACCCGTTTCCAGCTTTCCTGCCAACCCATTCTACGAACCCTAACTATTAATGACATCTAGGACTGGACGCCAACTGCGAACCCTCGGACAAGACCAAAGCCGTGCGGATCTCCGCCGAAATGGGCGCTGGTCTAGCGCCGTACGTGCAATGGGTGATTGAAAAGCGCAACAATCTCATTCCACGTATTGATGCGTTCCCATACTCATCCAGTCCAAGGTGGTACAAGAAATGGCCGCTGGGACAATACTGCCAAGTGATCGGTGGGTTAGCGACCAAACCGCCTCCCATCATCCCGGATCCAAAGGATTTGCAGATCTCCGAAGCCAAGAAGGAAGATCCGTGGTGGTGGTTCCCTCAACGGACAAAACATGGTGGAACGGCAATCAGGGATCCGACGAAAGTGGATGAGAAGGAGGGGAGAAGTCCACAACCGCCTTTGTTTCCGCAGCAACAGCCTCCTTCGATACCACCCGGGCAGTCACAGCAGCAGCAGCCGGTGAACCCACCGTCACCATCGAAGCCAAAGAAACCTTTACTCCCTCACGAGGCACCGTTAAGTGACTACGACAATAACGGCGTTACGACACCCCCTCCTCCTTCCCAACCCAAACCCGAACCTCAACCTCCTCTTGCTCACGAAGCGCCTTTACCAGACGACTACTGAATAAATTCGAATCGAGTGCCGTGATGTCACGCCCTCTATCCAATATACACAATATACACAATAGAAGCATTTAGACCTGATCCTGACCCTGCCTTCACTGTAACGAACATACCTTTAAAGACGACTATGAGCCCCAACCTCATTCGTTACTGGAACAGCAGCAGCCCACCATTCCGAAATTCATCTCATTCATAACCTCCTCCTGCAGTATATGTATCAATATCTTCTGAGGGTAGCTGTTTGGTTTATGAATTCAGTGAGTCCTTCTTGCTGGATTGGAATGTAGAATCTACCATGTTTTTATATGATATGCTACCAACTATGATAAATCTTTACTTGTATTGATATACTGCCCGATTATACATATAACCATCTATGACCTTACTTCTCTGTATTTCTAGCTCTATTTCTAGTTCAATAACATGCCTTTCATCCATTATGTCAGTTCTGTTTCTTCCCCCCTTCTTTCACCGACCACTCTTTTCTGTTCTATTCCTTTAAAAGTCGGGTTCAAAGTTCCAACTCCTCGGGAGTACCAAGGCTCTTCTTCTTCTCTATCTCCGACACTTTCTCATCTGTAACAACGCCATCGGGAACGACGGATCCCCTAACATTCTCAACGTTGTTGGACTTAGTCCCGTCAGATGAGATCGCGCTTGTTTTCGTACATAGCCATGTCGAGGCGTACATATTTACCCTATATCATTCATTCATTCGATCAGCATTAGATCTCCGAATCGATAGCACTCAATGACGCCCATAATTTGGATCCTGAATCGCATTCGTGGAAACAGGAGAAAGACAGCAGATTGAAGATGTTGTATAACGTTCGTCGGACGAGGAAAGATGGTAGGGAAAACATTGGGAAGCAATGCACGATGTAGAAGACGAGGAGGCATGTTACTTGATTAGAAATTAGAAGTAAGATAGAAAGGGATAAGTAACCCACCGATCGATACACATTCCCGGATGCCTCGTCCCGACACGATGCGTCGCGAAACCCAACTGGGCGAATACATCGATATACCACGGCCATAAACCCGCCGAACGAAGTAGCACGCGACCTCCTTTTTTCAAGGCCTGATTGAGAGCTGTAATTTGTTCGTGCGCTTTGGGGGAGTGCAAAGGAAGCCAGTCCATGGAGTCCATGATCTAGATTTTATATTAGCCTTGTTTGAACTATGCAGGGATCGAGAGGAGATTGGCTGGGGAATTAATAGGAAGTGAGGCAGAACGTACAACAGCGATGGTTAAGGAACCGGGCATGAGGCGAGTCATCACTTCGTAGAGCTCGTCCGTGTGGATCCTTAGTCCATCAAAGGAGTGTTGCCGAGAGAGCTTGACGTGTGCTTTTGACGTGAGGTAGGGTGGGTGACAACTGGTACTTTGATCAGTGGATCTATTGAGATAAACAGGCACATTTTGGAGAAGGGTACTGACCTCTTCGAGTAACACCCCTGAATGCAGAGCAGATAAAAATAATTGTCCTCGCCGATCAAGGTCGTTTCGAGCACCGGATCGAGCGTGTTGACCATGTACTCCCAGATGGCCTGTCCTTTCTGTCGATGCGTCATTCGATTCGGATCGACGTGTTCATTTCGCGCGGCAAAATCGGATTCGATCATCGTCCGTTGCGCCAATGGTACCCCCAGAGCTTTCCAGAGGAAGCTGTCGGTCGAAATCACCGCCTGGCTGAGGAGTTTGTTGAGCAAGACTTTCCGGATCCGCTGCTGCCAGATCTCCCGCTGCTCGTTCAGCGTCTTGACCTGACATAGCCGCTCAACATCACGACAAAGACCGAAGCAGCGGAACAACCACTTCACCAGTAGGATGGCGTGCCGTGACCCGCCAGACTGATATAGCCCGAAACCACGCTTGGACGTGAAAACATGGCAGTGATCGAGCCAATACTGGAAAGCTCGACTCGACAGATGTGGGCTCAGCTTCGAGATCAATACCTCTCGAAACCGGTCGTGCTTGCCCTCGCCAAATAGTTTCCAGACATCGGCATACTCGAGACTCGCGAAGGCAGCGATCTTCAGCTCCAGCAGGTGATTCTGTGTCGGATTGAGATCCACCGCATGGATCCGTTTCGGACCGTCAAGCGCGTACGCGAGGATGTTGTCCCCTGCGCTCGTGATGGCCAGCACCACATCGTCTTCGTTGATTTTGAGCAGACGTCGATCCGTTCGCACATCCTCCCAGGTAAAGGCGTAGATATATTCGTTGTTGAATTGGGTGTGTTTGCGAAGTTGGTCGTTGTAGTGCATCCTCCAGTGGTGGTTCTGGTAGAAGAAGGCCGGCAAGGGAAGATTGCTCGTCAGATTGACAATGGCCGACTCGTAGGCCTTGGACCGGACCTCGGGTACGCTCTTCGAGTCGGGAGACCTTGGATTCTCCATAGACTTCTCCACGGGAAGCAGATACGGTGACTCGGTCGCTGCCGCATCGAGCCGCTTGACGACCTCACGAGGATCGTTGGGCACTCGGCTCATCGACGCACCCAGCTCTTTCAGACAGCCGACCCAGATATAGTAGGGAATTCCGCCGAGCATGTAATTTCTCTCGTCCACGCTCAGAATCGTGCCGTATCGGTACTCCAGGTAGTCTCTCCTCGCTGCCTCCAAACCCACCCGGTCTGCCTCGAACCACGCTCTCCAGAAGACACGGCCAAGCCAGTTGACATGCCGGTTGAACACTCCTCCCGTATAGTTTCGACCCGCCACATCCACGATGCTCTGGACGTAGAAATCGACCACCCCTACGATGCCCGTCGGTGCCAGCAGCGTGGAAAAGGCATCGATGACAGAATAAAACTCGGGGATCATGGAAAGCGCATATGAAAGAGTAATTAGATCTACACGGCCCGGGCCCGAATTGCCGATTGCGGCGGGCCATGACTGGCCGGAGACCGTCTCACTTTTCTCATCCAACACCAGCTCGTGATCCTCCAGCCGGAACGATCGTACGTCCTGGCAGATGACCTTGACGTTCTTCCATCCTAGACGTGCAAATCGTCGACGGGCAATCTCACACAAGGACGGGGAGAGATCGACCAGATAGACCGCCGAGAAGAAGTCTGGCACCGAGAGATGCGCGGACATGGCTTCGATGTTGTATCCCGTGCCCCCTCCGAACTGATTTCATGTCAGTGGGAGCATCTCCAGGATAACAGGAACGAGGGTACACCGACATCGACCCAGATCCGCTCGGTGAGTTGTCCATTATCAGCCCGATGGCGCAGCTGTGCCGCCACGACGCCCAACATATCCTCCCGACCGCGAAGCAGACGTTTTCGAGTTGCATCATAGACGCTCGCCTGGCTCTTGTAGAAGCTCTCGAGCGCATGTTGTTGCTGGTATCCTTCATCGTCGCCCGTGTGGGGCTTCAGGAACGATGCGTAGATGAACACGCACAAGGATCTAAGCCCACTTGGCTCATTCGATCCACTGTCCTTCTTTAGGAGTGTCCGCGCATACAGACTCCCGCTGAAAATGCTCAGCAGCAGCACCAGCAAGATCAGAGCTGTCCATGCCGGGCTGGCGCTCACGGCCGTACTCATGACGTCCCACATGGCGAGCTCGCTCTTCCAGTCCCGTCAAAGCAGAGTAATAGCTGATGACAGTTTCCGGCTGGACCATGACAGCGGGGTCGCTGGTTACGGCGGGGAAATATATCTCGACTGGTCCCTGAAATCCGCAGCGTCCTGCCCCACTTGTCCCGCCCGATCGACAACTGGTGGGGCATTTTGACGCTTGACGGACGCGGGGGTCGGGATGCTATAGTGACAGAGGACCATCTCGCCCTGGGATGGCCATGTTGTGCGAGCATTGTCGTACATTGGGCACTGCCGACATGGCACCGCATGCTCTCCCAATTGGTCACCTGGTGACCCCTGACATCGATTGAGTGTCGAATGGCGGGGGCGGGGTGCTCGCAACGAATGCTGATAGACAGCAGCCGTCAAACTCTCGAAGATGATCCTATGAAAAGTCGTCGTGATGCCATGTGGAGAGGAGTTGAGGTCGATGGGTCTGGTGTTGAGCCATTGACCAATCATGAGATCTTGTCGGTGCACGCTCGCACCGACTTCGGAGATATGCTGAGTCAGCGCTCTCTAGGTGAGGCTGCGCGATGGGGCAGCACAGGGCTGCAGCCGCAGACATCGAGACTGCAACTTTCCCGTAGAATGGGAATTCCTCAATTGCTTGATTCGATGGGTGCTGATTGTAAAAGTTCCTCGTAGAGGATACTGGAGGGTCCCTGACAGACGTTGCTGTTGGAAGGGGAATTTAGAGCTGCCGGTTACTGCTGAGCTGTCCCATCGATCTTGTCGCCTGCTTGGAGAGAAGCCGCCCAGAGAAGTCCGCCCCTTCGAACAAGCCTCGCAGCAGAATGCTCGCTGGTTCCTAAAGCCCATGCCGTTCGGTGGAGTAGAAACAGGAATAGAGCCACGTTCGTTCGAGATTTGATATGCTGGAGCTCTCAACCAGATCCTTAAAGGCCCGAAGCAACCACGTCACTGAAGGAAATGGTAGCTTGAATGAGAGGTTGCAGTAAGACCGTTGGCAGTTGAACCTCCTGCCCGGCTTGATGATATGACGTTAGTGGAACTTCAGAATTATTGAACAGTGAGATACACACCTTCTTCTCGAACAAAACAGCCTCGCCGACCTCACATCACTAAACAGCAGACAACTTCCACTCCGGGAGTCCGGCGAGAGGGGCTGGGCCCGATCCTATATCCTCGATTGATCTGGCTAATAATTCGAATCAAGTTCGAGTCGTAGTTGTCCTTGTGATCGCACCTTGGGCAGGTCCCCGGAGGAGCGAAGATGGTGGGTGCAGTCGAATAGCGGTACCCAGAACCATGGAAAGAGGGACAGTTGTCGAAGCCAGAGCCACGCTTGCAGCGGCTCATGATGGTCATCCATTGATGGCCGCATGTTCTTGACCTCCAGGATCGAACAGAGCACATTGCGTCCTTGGCGTGCTTGAAAGAGTCAGGGGATAGTGTGTCGGGCTGGTCTGGGACACTTCGATATTAATTGTATGTCTTGAGCTACTGCATCTTCCTCTGTGGCCGAGGCGACGGCAGCAGCGCTTTTATAGGAGTATCGAAGGATGTTGATGCTCCTAGGCAGATCACTGAATCGTGATGGTGAAGAAGAGAAGCGTCGATGAATGAAGCAGGTGAATTGGGAACTCGAAACGCTGCTCCCACCAATATCAGGCAGGCCCGGTGTGATTCCTGTATTCACCATATCCACAAGCGATTATCGGCTACCGGCTGACTCTTTACCGCCATCGTCTCCTTCCTGATCTTTCTTTTGGACAGCGAGCATCAGCTCATAAAGCTGATTTAACTGCTCATCTACAAATTGTCAATAACATAAACCTGTTGAGATGAATATCACTGACCGCTCATCTTGTCAATCTTCTCTCGGTCGAGCGTCTCGCCTTGCCACGAGTCGCCCTCGACCGCCTGAGCGTACATTTGCCATTCGGTCAGAAAGCCAATCTAGACAGAACGTTAGTATGTCCGCTGTGATAGGATAATACATGATTTGAAGGAGAAACGATGAATTTTCAAGACGAGGAAACTCACAATATGCATCGGATTCTCCACATCTCGATGTCTTCGAAATTCCGCTTTCACATACTCGTCCCCGACCAGTCGTTGTTCTGTGGGCAGCTTTCGACGATGCGCTCGGAGCAACCGTCGATACAGCGGAAGGGGAGGTAAGAGAGCCATGGGGGCTGGTTTGAGACCTCGAGCCATGCCCGGTGCTGGGGAAGCATATAATAGGCGTTGAATGGTTCTCATATTTGCTGCATGATCCTGGTAGGAAGCCGCGGGGTTGTTCAGGATGTTGCCAGATGCAAGAGGATGACGTGACCGTTAGAATCATGGTCAAATGTTCGTCGGACATCTACGTTAATCGCACCAAATAGCTTTCCCAATCGGGCGAAGCCCGGGCTACAAAAGGGCAGTGGTCAGAAAATCGTCGAACATCGTGCAATTTGCTAGACGTACACCCCCGGTGCATCTTCCAATGCATGACAAAAGAAATGAGATACCTCAGCACGTCCGCAGCAGCTTCATAGTTCTTACGACAAATGCCACTCATCCCCGATCGCACTGATGATGGTGAGATAGCCACCCTTGGCCTTGTTGGACCCAGGAGAGCTCCAGCATACCTTTGCTGGTGGCCTCAAAGGTACCAATTGAAAATCACTCTACAAACAATTCTCATGAATGGCCATCAATGCTGCCCACTCCATCGACGGATCATGTCTCATTCGACCACGTCTACGAGCCGGCCGAGGATTCATATCTGCTCCTGGACACGCTGTCGTCCAAGCCAGAGATCGCTTTCCTCCATGCCAGGTTTGGGCCGCATGATCTAGGCAAGCAAGGCCCGGCCAGTCAGCACAAGGAAGATCGTCAAACTCTCTCTTTGTCGCCCACACCCTTGGTACTCGAAGTTGGAGTGGGCTCTGGTGTTGTTCTAGCATTTGTCCACGCAAATGCTGCCATTCTATTTGGCCGACGAGACATCCTCACCATGGGCACCGACGTCAATGAATTTGCCTGCATGGCTGCTTCAGAAACGGTCCATTCTGCGTCGAGGCAGTGCCACGATAATGCTCATGAACGTCCTGATGCAAGTTCCGAAGTAAGCAGTACTTCATCCGCTTTCTTTCAAGGAGTTCTTCAAGCAGACTTGACGAGTCCTCTGCGGGCTGGAGTGGTGGATGTTCTGATCTTCAACCCTCCGTATGTTCCAACACCTGAGGTTCCCGCAGCAATCTACCAACGGAGATCCGGTAGAACAGAGGAGCATAATGATTCGGAGACGGTGTTTGAGCGAGACTCTCATTTACTAGCGCTTAGCTATGCCGGTGGCTGTGATGGGATGGAAGTTACCAATAAGCTACTGGAGCGACTCCCGGATATTCTCAGCAAGCCTCGGGGCATAGCGTACATCCTGCTGTGCGCGCAGAATCTTCCCGAGGCTGTCAAGACTCGGGTCAGAGAACGGGGTTGCGGCTGGATGGCAGAGACGGTGGGACGAAGCGGTATCAAAGGCGGATGGGAAAAGTTACAGGTCATTAGAATCTGGCGTGACATTGATGCTCCTCCAAAATGATACGAGCCGTCATTGATGCTCGATGTTGTCCACCTCCCTGCATCACTATCTTCCATGTGATTCATGTAGGGCGAGAAAGACTGGCGAGACTGGACATCTTCTTTGCTATTGTACGACGATATCTGGATGGACCCAATAAGGAGCAATCCTAAGAGCAGTCGTCCGGTCTCGAGCACGCGCTTGGCTTTAGAACCCTCTCCCCCCTCCTCTGCCACGTCCACGGAATCCACCACCTCGACCACGTCCTCTGCCTCGCCCACCACGTCCACCTCGATCCGCTGCCTCTTTCCTCGCCTTGTTCTTGGGCTTGGGCGCGTCGTCGATGAGGAGTGTATCCAGCGGGAGGGAGTCAGGAAGGATGAAGTATCGAATTGTCGAGCCACGGATGTTGATGGTGTCCAGGGAGACGGGTTCTCGGCCTCGTTGGGTCATCTTGACCGTTCGCAAGGCGGTGTTCATCTGCGGGGAGACCGAAGCGATGGTGCCATTGATAATTGTGCCTATTGATGTGATATCAGTCATGTCCCGTGGGCGCACAAAGGTGATTGATATCGATACTGATGCGTACCGTTCTTGAGCTCAATTGTGACCGTTTCGTTCGCGCATTTCATCAAGAATCTAAGAAATAGTACATCAAATCAGCGAATCGTATATAATGTACCATGCCAGCTGGTCTGGGGAAGATGTGTGGGACGCAACGGGTCTGTTCGTACCTGACGAGCTTCATTATGAAAAGTAGACTGCTTCAGCGGCTGGTGTTGCTCAAATGAGCTTTGCTGTAGGCTGACGCAATGCACTGGAAAATGGATGTAAGGTGAATGTGCGTGATCAATTTGCGCGTGTAAGTGTGTTGTGCAGTTTGAACCAGGGCACGCGATGTTGTCTCTACAAACTCGGATCGCGAAACTGCCTTGAGCGGTAAAGGTTGCCCTAGAGTCGGACAATCCCTCCCACGATGGAGGTTACATATTTTACTTACATGATATTATAGATTCCAAATGATACATCTGGATTCATCTAGCCTCAAGGTAGATTCCACCATTTGTATAAATATATTGGTATTTGAGGACGTCGCGGCAACTGGACGAAGCATTGGTCTCATCGCCACCAGCCTATCTCCCCGGCAAACTGAAGGGCCCCCAACAGGGAAATGTGCCTATCGATCTCTGCTTCCTGCTTCACTGACCTTCTCCCACTCATCCTCCGTGCTCACTTCGCCCCCTCCTTCGCCGCTACTTCTTCGACGTCGTAGCAGATCAGCCTGTTCGGGCGCCAGCTGCTCAAAGTTTCGTCCATCTCCTGTCTGTATCCTTGATGATCTCTGACCTTCCGTCTCCGTATCCTCCCCCGACTGGACCTCATCATCCAGCGCACTATCTCCACCTGGGCCACTCGTCCGCTCTTGCTCTGATTTGGTCGTCTTCGCGGCCTCCATCTCGGTGACAAACCAATTGATGGCCCACCAGAGGCCTCCGCAGAGGATCGACAGCACCACAAAGTGCACGCTGCGGGTCGCCACCAATAAAAGCGCCAGGACCACTTGAAGCGATGCAAACGTCGCGTTGGTGGCGACGATCAATGTTTGGTTCGGCCCTGGTGTGAAGATGGAATTCATCAAGTCCGTCATGAAGGAGGCCATCTTGGGACGTGACGATAAGGCGCTTCGGCGTCTTCGCCATCATAGCAATCAGCCATTGTCCGATATCACAATGCTAGACAACGACCGAGATGGTCATACCAATGATCAACGCTGTATCAGCTGGCACAATTCAGCGTTGCACGAGTAGCGGACAATAATCCTTGGTTCGCGCTGTGATCCGCGCTGGTTCTTGTTTAGCCCCGCGGACAAGTGGGGTGTTGACAAGCGTAGCAACTGCGGTCACGCCGATACCGAACGCTGCTCGGCCTATTTATCGTCCTCTAGGCAGTGATTGGGCATCCTGACAGCTGTCCTCAAGCTGCTGTATCCCCATCATTAATCTTTGTAGATTTCCATCCGTCTCATATGCTCCCACGCTCTCGCTAGAGGGAAACGTCATCAGGCATCAGGTTTTACAGTCGTCTTTTCGTCAACCTCCTTCCTTCGACCAGGGTCTTCATACATGGTGGCACAAGCACGGACACATGAGAGTAACCTCAAGCCGCTCAATAATGAGTATGAGCGCCTCGTACCCGCCAGGTACCGAATATTGCTTACCCGCAGTAGAATTTTGGAATATATAAAGCTTCAAGAATCTTATTAAACCCGTCGATGATCGAAGAGAATTCTATTATTCCGAGGATCTAGAGTGTTTCGGTGAAAGCCGGAGTTGCTCATCAAAATAGTTCTGCTTCAGCGATTGTTGCACGAAACATCGACGGATATTCTTAAAAACTGGTGGCTCATGTCAGATCCCAGAATCCCAAGTCGAAGAAGACCGTTGAAATCGCAGTTTGTTCCAAATAAAAGAATACACGGACTAAGGAACACTATCATTCGAGGAAGATTTTAGAAGGAGATATAATCAACCAGAAGAGGTTTCTATTTTGTCCGGAAATATTGCGTGCCCGACAGAAAATAAGCATCATGAACAAAAAACGGAAAGAGAAGCAGAGACAAGAAGGCCAGGCGGTCTCTGGCCCGCTGAAGAAACGTGCTCTCGAGCTGTATGAGGAAAGAAAAAACCTTCCAATTTGGTCTCATTTACCGGATATCAGAAAGACTCTAAGAACAAAAGATGTATTACTCTTGGTGGGAGAAACGGGAAGCGGAAAGAGTACGCAGGTACCTCATTCACTGCTTCGAGAACCATGGTGCCAGACAAAGACCGTCTCCATACATCCACCAGACCAAAGTCGGCGAAAGGCCGCTGTGGGCGGCTTGATTGCCATCACCGAGCCTCGTCGAGTGGCTGCCATCTCCTTGGCTCGACGCGTGGCAGCGGAAATGGGAACTCCGTTGGGATCCTCCTCACCCGCAAGCAAAGTTGGATACTCAGTTCGATTCGACCGGTCCATATCTCCCAGCACTCGCATTGTGTTCTTGACCGAGGGTATGCTCCTCCAGGAATTGCTTCGCGATCCATGGCTTCGGCAATACAGCGCCGTGATCGTCGATGAGGTTCACGAACGGGGGGTCAATGTCGATCTGGTCTTGGGCTTTCTACGCCGGTTGGTTACGGGAGACCGAGCCGGAAGAGGAGGGATTCCATTGAAGGTGGTGGTCATGAGCGCTACTGCAGACTTCACCGGTCTTTACACGTATTTTACGCAAGATGACAATACATCTACCACTACCAGGCAACAGATATCAACGGCAATACAGGACAAAAAGGTCTCGGGAAAGCCATTGGAGCAATCTGACGGCGAATCGTCATGGTCAGGGATATCCGATTCAGAGAGCAACCTTCAAAAGAACAACAAACGAGAAGACCTACGCGACCAAGATCGGGTGGAGGTCTGTACGGTCAAGGGCCGCCAACATCCTGTTGAAGTCGTGTACCTTTATCAACCGGCATCTGACATCCTAGAATGTGCCGTACACAAGATCTTCGAGATCCATTACAGCGAGGCCATGCCCGGCGACATATTGGTGTTCATGACGGGCCAGGAGGATATTGAGACTCTGGAGACGCTGATTGACAACTTTGCAACACAGATGCCACCTGATCTACCAAAGGTCACTTCATCCATCTCATTTCCATGCATATGGGCTAAACTGAACAGATTCTGCCCCTGCCGCTCTTCGCCGCTCTTCCACCAAGCCATCAAGAACGCGTCTTCCAGCCGGCGCCAAAGTCCAACACCAGGAAAGTGATATTGTCAACGAACATCGCTGAAACCTCGGTTACCGTCCCGGGAGTTCGATATGTCGTTGACTGTGGCAAAGCCAAAGTTCGACAATTCCGAAGTCGGTTAGGTCTTGATTCTCTGTTGGCCAAGCCCATCTCCAAATCATCGGCCATGCAGAGAATGGGGCGTGCCGGTCGAGAGGCACCGGGCAAGTGCTACCGGCTGTACACGGAGAAAGACTATCATTCACTGGATGAGTCGACACCACCGGAAATCTTGCGCTGCGATCTGTCCCAGACGATCCTCATGATCAAGGCTCGAGGCGTGGAGGATATCATGAGCTTTCCCTTCCTCAGTCCTCCGCCGCGCGAGGCATTGGAGAAGGCACTCCTGCAGCTTCATTCACTGGGTGCTCTGGGAGAGACAGGGGCCATCAGTGATCTGGGACGACAGATGGCGCAGATGCCACTGACTCCTGCTCTCAGCCGCGCACTGCTTGCGGCCGCCACGCCGGAGATGGATTGTCTGCTGGAGGTCATCGACATCATCTCCTCGTTGACCGTGGAGAACGTGTTTCTGCCGCTGATTTCGGAGGATCATAAAGAGGAGGCCGAGGCGGCTCGCAAGCAGCTCTATCGAAGAGAAGGAGACCATCTCACGTTGTTGACGACCGTTCAGCAGTACGCTTTGGAGACGACGGATCGGCGAAATTGGGCACGACGGCATTTTGTGTCTCATCGAGCCATGCGGGCTGTCATGGTACGTTGGTCCGAAAACAGAAATGACTCAGCTAAGACTACGCAGGATGTTCGCAAGCAGCTTCATGCTATCTGTCATTCTCAAGGTCTCTTGCCAGCTGAAGTGGACGTGTCGCCAATAACCAGCCCGGAGCGCGCAACGATCATTCTCAAGTGCTTCTTGACAGGCTTTGCAGGGAATACAGCTCGGATGAGCGCCGACGGGAGCTACACCACCGTGGCGGATCATCATCCCATTGCCATCCATCCTTCGAGCACGCTCTACGGACGCCGGGTGGAAGCCATGATGTATCACGAACATGTCTTCACAACGAAAGGCTATGCCAAATGCGTGAGCGCCGTTCAGATGGACTGGGTTATGGAAGCATATGGTCTATGAATAACATGCCTTGGACGACCAACACTTCACCCAATGGTCATGCAGTCGGCCACTTCCTAGACTGAGGCCAAGGAGAAGCAACGACCTCTGTTGCCATCACACATCTTCCATTCTATACACTTCATATGCTGGCTCCTCGTATGGATGAGCCCTTCAGTAAGCCGACCACAAATCGATTAGAACCCAGTTCGAGCAGACTCGGGATCAAGAAAGAATTGGCCTACTTCTTCAAAGCCTCCACAGCCTTCCTCATCACGTCCTCTCCAACGCACACGATCTCGACACGCATCTCTTCCACTATCTCCAGAGTTCCAGGGGTGCCGACGAACGGGTTCGCGCCCTTGTCGACTTCCGGTTGGAACTCTCCCATCCCCAGTACCTGGAAACACACACGGGTGTACTTCCCACCAGGGATGGTCCCCGCTCCGACGTCAAACACCGCCGCTTTGACGCTCCCGAGGTGACCTAGGGGGACGGTGAAGATGAGTTTGTATCTCGAGGCGGCCATTGTCGGAGATGTTCGCAAACTGTGACGTTAGGGAATGATGCGATGACAGGGGACGGGTGGCTGGAGCACGGACTAGTGACGAGCCCCTCGGACATACAGTCGAGTAGGGGATACAAGCGGAGGGGTGGAGAGGATAACTTACTGTCTGGAGTTGCGAACTCAATTGCGATATCAAAGGAGGGGGAAGTTCAACTTGTTGGATACGGTATACAGAACGAGTCGACGATTTTCTTCCAGTAAATCGATCGTCCTCAATGAAGCCTATTACGTGTCGATCTACTCGCGTAACCCGGTTGGAAGTGTTTCGGGACCTGATGGCTTTTGAGAACACCAAATGGACCCCACTAAAGATCTGCAAGCAAACTGCCACTATTGAGAATACCTTCACGAGGCACTGGGGAACTGGCAATACAAGTTAGTATCGATTGAAGTCCTCCTCCACGTCCAACAGCCGGAACTGAGCTGATTGGGTAGGATGCTAGCATGTCATAAACATAACCAGAGTGCTACCTTCTGCAATATTTCTGCAAGGGTGGGACATGTCTAGCGGTAAGAGCTCTAGACATAATCTCATTAATACAAAAAGTGCCACTATCTCAGGTCAAGAATTGATGATCCTTTTCTGCCGATCTTACATTGAAGCCAAAATACTCATATAGAGATAGCCCTCAATATACTTAGCAGGGTACAAGAGACTTCAATAAATCTCTTCCACATCTGGTAGTTGGCAAGTTGGCTTGATTATCGTCTCGAAGCCCGATTTAGTGGTCCCGCTTTGAAATCTGGTGGGGTAACCTGGCGTCTCCAATCTGTTGCGTCTCAAAGCCTTCAAAGCTGGACACTTTTGGTGTTGCAGCTTCCTGGTGTGATCTGATCCGCCTTACACACGTCATCTGCCGCCAGGGAGCCCGGTTTCAGCGGTCCCGTGCCGTCGTCTGAACCGAACCCCCGCGCATCCTGCCGTTGCGTATTGACAAAGTTCCCGGAGCGGAATATCTACAACGTCGTTTAAAGGACCTAATCAAGCAGTGATCGACCACAGGTGGCGACTGAAGGTGTTCTTCCTTGACCCGACCCAGAAAGTCGATCGCCCGTCCACCTCTTTTGCTTTGGACTCTACAAGTGGACCATTGGTGTTTAAGGACCCAAATCTACCGTTTCACGACAGCGAACCATCACGATACTGTTGCTGATT